>Ga0180014_1000070_pt1 | contig 28163 bp, 25 predicted proteins | sample KR13_S1_MetaG_FD_116507 | JGI IMG/M metagenome (GOLD analysis project Ga0180014, IMG submission 116507) | Groundwater microbial communities from the Olkiluoto Island deep subsurface site, Finland - KR13_S1_MetaG | ecosystem: Environmental > Aquatic > Deep subsurface > Groundwater | place... | reverse complement strand
CAACTGTTGGCTTCCTGTTCCGGCAGCGGCCGCGTGGTGCGCACCATGCCTCCCGAGGACAGGCAGTTCCTTTCAGAGGTTCGCTATTTGATCAGTAAAAAGGAAAAAAATATCTTCATGAGAACCCATAGCGCTGAAAGGAAACAGTTCATCGAAGATTTCTGGAAGCAGAGGGATCCCGATCCCACTACGCCGGAAAACGAATTCCGCGCAGAATACTACCGGCGCATCGACTTCGCCAACCACCTTTTTCGCGGCGGTGATTCGGGCTGGCTGAGCGACCGCGGCCGCATTTACATCCTGCTGGGCGAGCCGGAACGGCGCGACGTCTTTCCCAGCGGCTACAGTTTCTACGAGCCTCCGGTCGAGATATGGTATTACGGATTTTTTCCGATCATCTTCGTCGATTATCAGCGCGAAGGCCTCTACAAGCTTGAACCGAGCAGCGCCCGCAGAATGAGTATGATCAACGTCGCCCAGCAGCAGCTCAAACCGCCAGGCATCACCCGCAACATCCGCCAATTCGATTTCGTTTTGACCCTGCAAGCCGCCGGTCCCGGTGAGGCCAAGCTGTTGTTTGAGGTCCCCTACCGCGTAACCAACCTGGTACAGAACGACCAGAGTGGAGCCCTGGAGACCCGCATCAAACTTCAGGTGCTTGTTATCAACCAAGCGGGCGAAACGGTTCTGGAAAAAGAAGAGCTGCATCCCGTTTCCGTTGACAGGAACAAATTGGAACAGCTGGGCAAGACCTTCACCATCGAATTCGCCCTCAAGCTCCCTCCCGGCCAGTACACTGCCAAAACCACACTGGAAAATACTGCCGACAGAAACCAGGTCCGGAAAGAGATCAAGATCAAGATATAATTTCAAGGAGAAACATAATGAAATCAAGAAAATTTATTGCTACGGCACTGACCGTACTGCTGTTGCTCTCGCTGCAGCTAGCGGCCGCAAAAAGTAAACCGGCCACCGAAAAGAAACAGGGCCAGTTCTTCATCGCCCCCGAGGTGGCAGCCGTGTTTGCCGCCGGCGTCTCAACCAGGACGAACCGCGGCGACATCCCCATGACCTACCTGCGGACCTTGTACCTGCCCGCCCAGCAGGACCAGATCTATCCGGTCTTCCTGTTCCAGATGAAGAACGCCGACCTGAATTTTTCCGCCCAGCCGGAAACTCCCGGAGTGCTCAAAGCCAAGCACATGGCATTCATCCGCGTCTACCGCATGGAGAACGGCCTGCCCGGGGCGATCGTCAAGGAACGCAACATTCACTTCGACCTGGAAGAAAACCAGCAGGGCTTCCAGCCCGATGCCCTGAACTACTATTCCATCGCCGGCGATATTTACCCGCCCGGCTCCTATCTGCTGGCCCTGGCTGTCAGCACAGCGGATTTTGCCAAGATCGCTGCCTGTTATACTGAATTCTCCCTCCCTGATTTCGCCGGCATCAAAGACAAGCTGGTCACCACCCCGGTTTTTTCGGTGCGCGACCTGCAAATGATGCAGGCCGCCGAAACGAAATTGCTGATCCATAAAAATTCCTTTGTTTACAACACCCTGTTGTTGGCGCCCGACCTGAAAAACGAATTCAAAGCCAACGAAAACCTGGACCTTTTTTATTTCATCATCGGCGCCAAACCCGACAGCGCTTCCAAGGCACTCAATCTGCAAGTCACATACAAATTCAATAAAGACGGCAAGGAGGTCAACAAAATGGCCCCGCAAACCGTCAACAGCCCCATCATCAGCCAGCCCATCGCCTTTACCTTCACCGAGGTGACCAAGAACGACAAGGGCGTCGAAACGGAACGCCAAGAGAAACTGCTCGAACCCGGCAACTATGTCCTGGAGATCGAAATCCTGGACAACGTTTCCCAAGCCAAGGGTTTGCAGGAATTCACCTTCAAGATCGTATTATAAAAACAGTTTTTAATGGTGCCGATCGGCCTTAAGCGGCGGTCGGCATGATTTTTTCTACTCACCCACCCCGATTTTCAAAGACCACAGAGCGGAATTAACACGTTTTCAAATAACCACAATTCCGATTTTTGAATAATTATTCAATTATTTGAATTTTAAATTATTTCAGAGAGCCGCCCTCTCTGATAGCGATACGGTTCCATTCCTCCCCCAGGCGAAACCATTGCTAATAGCACTTCTATAAACAGTTTCAATTCTGATTGACAACTGCCGCCCCATTTGTCAACTTGGCACGGTTCTTGCTTCATTATTAATGATTTGTCTAAAAATCTAAAAGGAGGACAAACAAATGAATTTTGCCAAAAGGTTCGCTCTGCTGGCAATCAGCCTACTGCTGTGCGCAGGACTGCTGACAGCCCAGACATCTACGGCCAAGATCTTTGGCGTAGTGCAGCTTGAAGACGGCTCGCTGGTCCCCGGCGTTAACGTCGAGGCCACCAGCCCGAAATTAGTCGGCAAGACCACCGCGGTCAGCGACGAAAACGGCGCCTTCAGGCTTTTTAACTTGGCTCCGGGTATCTACAAACTGGTATTTACCCTGCAGGGATTCCAGACCGTCATTCGGGATGGCATCCAGGTAGGCGTGGAACAGACCCTCAGCATCAAGGTCTCCATGAAACTCGGCAACATCGAGGAAATGGTGACCATCACCGGTCAGGTCGCCCAGATCGATGTTAAGAGCACGGTCAAGGGCATGACATTGACCAAAGAGGTCTTCCAGACCCTGCCCAAGGGCCGCAACTTCGACTCGTTGATCACCGCCATCCCCGGCGTATCCAACGAGCCCATGCTCGGCGGCACCTCGATCGACGGTGCCACGGGCCTGGAGAACATGTATTACATCGACGGCACCGACGTCACCAACATCGTTAGCGGCGCCGTTGGCCAGTCGGCCTCATTCGACTTCGTCGACGAGGTCCAGATCAAGGCTTCCGGTTACAGTGCCGAATTCGGCGGCTCGCTGGGCGGCGTCATCAACGTCGTGACGCGCTCCGGCGGCAACGAGTTCCACGGCGAGGTCCTCGCCTTCTACAGCGGCGCCGCCCTGCGCGCCGACTACAGCGACCGCCTCGACTACGACCGCAAGGACACCAGCATCGCCAAGTACTTTGCCTATGACGATTACATCGGCAAGAACAACGACACGCGCCTCGAAGGCGGCTTCAACGTCGGCGGCTATATATTCAAGGACAAGCTGTGGTTCTTCGGCTCCTTCCTGCCCATCTATTACACCAACACCCGCACCGTCGATTTCGGCGGCGCCGGCACCACCATCAAGGACTTCAAGCGCACCGAAAATTACTGGAACTTTATGGGCAAACTCACCGCCCAGCCCATCAAGAACCTGCGCCTGACCGCCTCCGTGGTCAACAACTACTACAAGTACAAGGGCAACCTCGAATCCTCCTTCGGCAACGCCAACGCCACCGTCTCCCCCGACGACTACGGCATCACCTATCCCAACTTCTCGGCCAGCGCCTCGGCCGACTACACCGTGGGCAACAACTTCATGCTCAGCGTGCGTGGCGGCATGTTCACCTCGAACGCCATCGACCCGCTGGTCGCCCCCGTAGAAGCCTTTTACCGTTTCTCCACCGAGGCCCCGGGCGGCTACTTCGGCACCTCCAACGCCAGCATCCCCGGCATGCCCCCCAACCTGATCAAGAGCACGGGCTATCGCAGCGCCTCCGCCTACCCGTATTCTCTGGTCAAGAACCTGGACGAAAAGTTCAGCGTCAACGCCGACATGACCTACTTCCTCAACCTGGCCGGCGAACACTCCTTTAAGGCCGGCGTGCAGTTCGTGCGCCAGGGCCAGAACTATGACGAATCGGCCATCTTCCCGATCGTCTTTCTGGCTTGGGACCGCAGCTACCAGGCCTACGGCACCGACTACGGCCGCGGCACCTACGGCTACTACTCCATCCGTGGCGCCGCCGATGCCGGCCCCTTTGGCGACTTCTACAAGGCATACTCCAACCGCTATGCCCTCTACCTTCAGGATTCCTGGACCATCGCCAACCGCGTGACCATCAACCTCGGCGTGCGCGCCGAAGCCGAATACATCCCCTCCTACAGTGACAACCCCGACTTCGCGGATGTCAAGCCCATCGAATGGGGCTTCGCCGACAAGCTGGCTCCGCGTTTGGGCTTTGTCTGGGACGTCAAGGGTGACTCCACCCTCAAGGTCTTCGGCTCGGCCGGCCTTTTCTATGACGTCATGAAGCTCGAAATGGCCGCCGGTTCCTACGGCGGTTTCAAGTGGAAGAGCGCCATCTACCCGCTCAACACCGTGAATTGGGACCAGATCGGCAAGGAAGGCTGGAGCTATCCCGCCCCGCTGGCTGTCTTCGATTTCCGCGTCCCCTCTTTCGATTCCACCGACACCGACATGAAGTCCATGAGCCAGATGGAAATCTCCTTCGGAGTTGAGAAGAAACTCAAAGAAGACCTGGCCTTTACCGCCCGTTTCGTAAACAAGAACCTGCTGTGGGCCATCGAGGATATCGGCATCCTGTATCCCGACGGTGAACACTATTACACCACCAACCCCGGCAGCGATTTCATCAAGGAAAGATGGATTGAAGCCAAGGCCGCTGGCATGATCCCCCAGGGCGCCCCGGACATCCCCAAAGCCAAGCGCCTGTATTACGCCCTCAACCTCTCCCTGGACAAGCGCTTCTCCAACAACTGGATGGGCGGCGTCTCCTATACCTGGAGCCGCCTGACCGGCAACTACTCCGGCTTGGCCTCGGGCGACGAATACGGCCGCACCTCTCCCAACGTCGAACGCTACTTCGACCTCTGGTACCTGGCGTTTGACAAGGATATGAACAAGATCGACGGCGTTATGCCCGGCGACCGCACCCACTACCTCAAGCTCTACGGCTCCTACACCATGCCCATGGGCCTGACCTTCGGCACCGTCATCAACGCCATGAGCGGCACCCCGGTCTCGACCGAGTACTCCATGGACGTCCAGGGCTACCTGCCCTTCAACCGCGGCGACCTGGGCCGCACCCCCTTCTTCTGGTTCGCCAACCTCTACGCCGAATACAACCTCAAACTGGGCAAAAACAACCTCAACATCAGCGTCAACGTCGACAACGTCTTCAACACGCGCACCGCCCAGCGCATCTACCAGATCTACAACAACGGCGGCACCGCCCCCAGCTACGAAGAGGTGCTCTCCACCAACTGGGAGATCGCCGACATCGAGCTGGATCCCCTGTTCAAGAAGGAGATGTGGTTCTACGGCGACGCCATTCGCGGAACTCCGCTAGCTGTCCGCCTGGGCTTCAAGTTCAGTTTCTAAACGTCGGCTAATCGTTTAAATTAGCGGACTTAAAAGACCCTGCCCCCTTCGGGGGGCGGGGTTTTTTTTTGCCCTGACTTATCCCCCAACAGGAAATTTATGCGTGAAATTGATCGGTGTACAATATACGATTGACGGTATACGGTTCAGGGTGTAGGGGCGATCCGTCCGCCGGCGTTTCGCCTGGCGGATCGCCCTTTTTAAATTCCAAATCACAAATTCCAATGTCCTGAACAAAAGCATTATAGATTTTCTTCTGAAGGAAAGCAGATCCATCTGCGTTCCCTACTCCAGGCAGCTGTCATTCCGGATTCAAAAGAATGTTATCTGACTGCAAGGGTTTGATGAATCAAACCCCTACATCTGGAATTTCCTTGTGATCTTTTCTTCTACTTCAAACCTTAAACCTCCCCCCGCAATTCGTGATTCGTGATTGGTGATTCGTGATTGGTGAAGAGATGGGGAAAACAGCACTTCCCTCTCTTTTTGAAAGAGAGGTACGCATCGCTATGCCGAGGTTTTACGAGGCATCCAGCGATGCCATCCCGCAATGCGGGTAGTTGGGGGTAAATATGCAAGGGTTTGATGAATCAAACCCCTACTGGTTATTTGGCCTTGGTCAGGGATTCGATTAGGCTCTGGACCACCGGCGCCTGGGGCGACTGGGGGTCACGCTTGAGGAATTCGTTCAGGCTTTCAACCGCCTTGGCCATGTCGCCTTTGTTCAGATAGGCGTAGCCCAACTTGAGGTAGGGCTCGCTCCACTCGGGTTTTATCTGTATGGCCAGCAGGTAATACTCGATGGCCTTGTCGGTCTGGTTGCGTCCGAAAAATATCTCGGCCACGTTGTAGGCCAGGATCTCGTCCTTGGGGTTGAGGGCGATCGACTGGGTGAAGAATTGCTGGGCTTCCTTGAATTTTTCCTGCCTCAGGCAGATCTCGCCGAACGAAGCCAGCGCTCTGGCCTGCAGGACGACATCAGCCTTTTCCTTGGCCTTGACCTGGGCTATGGCGTACTGTTCGTTGGCTTTGTCGAATTCGCCTTTCTCGCGGAACACATCGCCGATGTTGAAATAGATCTGGTAGACCTTGGGGTTTTCGGTAGCGAAGGTCTGGTAGATCTGCAGGGCTTCGTCGAACTTGCGTTCCTGGAAAAGCTGGTTGCCTTTTTCCAATTCCAGCAGCGCCCCCGCGTCCTTGAGGCGGATCTTTTTTTCCTTGTCCTCCTTCAGGATCAGGGTGACGAACTTGTTGCGTTCCAGCTGCTGCACGTGAATGCTGAGGCTGCTGTCCAGGAATTCCTCCGCCGAAGCGGTGACAATGGCCTGGCCCGTGCCCAGGCTGATGAAGCTCCATTCGCCCTTTTTGTTGACCGTGGTCTTGTCCACCAGGCCGCCTTTCTCGAACTCGATCTTCACTTCCGCAGTAACTATGGGTTCGCCATTCTCGTCGACCACGTTGCCGCTCAGGCGCCCCTTGCCGCGACCGGCCTGGGCGAAAGTGAGTGAAGAAACGACCAGGACACAGGCCAGGACGCACCAAGGCTTTTTGTAATCTCTATTCATCTTGCTAACCTCCATATTGAATTGCCGATCTCCGGCATTATATTAGACGGTCTCATTTGGCGGTTTTCTGCAAACCAGCGACTTTTTCCTTGATGAGCGGCTGCTTGGGATTGAGTTCCAATGATTTTTCCCAGGCCTTCAGGGCTTCCGCGGCATTGCCCAGCTGAAAATAACACTCGCCGATCTGGTTGAAGACATTGATGTTGGCCCCGAAATGGGTGATGAAGTCCGCGTAGAAAGCGATGGCGTCGTCGAATTCATTCAAGCCCTGGCAGGCATGGCCCAGGGGCAGGGCGAATTCATAACGGGATTTTTCCCTGACCTGGGGCAGGGCCAGGGCCTTGACCTTGGCGAATTCCTTTTTCAGCAGCAGCAGTTGGCAATAATCGCGCCCGAAGCGGATGCTGTCGGGGTTTTGCCGGAAAGCCGATTCCAGAAGGGGGCGGGCCTTATCAAGATCACCGCTCTGAACGTACTGGCGTCCAAGTTCGTTAAGAAAAACGCTAAAATCGCCGACAGCTGTGGGCACGGAAACGACCCAGGGTCGAGGCAGGGAGGGCTGCGGCGTTATATAGAAATCGGCGTTTTCAGTCGCGATCTCGCTTTTCTTCTGGTCGAGCAGGGACACCTTGAGGTTGTAATAAGCAGGGGATTGACCCTTCAGGGGCAGGGTTTCCAGCACGTCGGGCAGAGAGCCAAGCTCGCGGAGCAGCCGTTCCTTGGTGAAAACTTTTTCGCCGCGGCGGAAAAGGGATATTTCCAGCGAGCCGGCCTGTATCAAGTCCTCGCTCAGGCCGTGGAGTTGAAAAAAGAGTTCCAGGTTGTCGGCCGCGAGAAAATCGTTGCGCGGCGAAGGCAGCAGGTGGCTGTTGCCAAAGCGGAAGGGTTTGTAGGCGGCGACGCCGCTGGCGTCGGACTTGCGGTTGGCCAGCAGCAGCGTCGAGATCGCCAATTTTTCCCGGGCGGGGATGACAAAATCCTTTTCCAGGGATGTGAATTCCTTGGTGGTAAGGTTTTTAAGGAAAATGGTGAGGCGATAACTTCCAGGGATGACCGGGATCATATCCTGAAAACTGAAAAGCTTGTCTTTGACCATGCGCATCCGGTTTTCGCTCAATTCAAGAGGAATACGGCGTGAGATCTGGGTGAGCATCTTTCCCGAAGGGTCGGTGATATTGCCGGAAATTTCCAGGGTAGTGTAATACTTATCTTTATACTGTTCAAAGGAGAGGCGCTTGGGTTCGATGAGGTAATGGATGAAATAGTGCCCGGACGGGTGGCGGACAACATTGAGTTGGGAACTGCTCTCCATGAAATTGTCGGCGTAATCGATCTCGACCTGCCCTTTGAACTTTAGGAAATTGCTGGCGTAAATATTCTTGATATTCCGCTGCGGGGTTTCAGGGATCTTCTCGCGGATCAGCAGCTCCGAGGCTATGGAGGGATTCACGCCCACCGGTTCACCGGTGATCAGGGAGAGAGAGACGGCAGCCAGCTGAGGCTGTATATTCATTAGGGCATAATAAGCAGCCTCATAAGAAGTGGCATCGCCTTCGAAGTTGCGCATCAGGGCTTGGGGACCGTACTTGACGGGAGAATAGAGCTCATATTCTCCCATGCCGTCCCTCTTGAAAAAAACCACGTTGAAGGAATCGGGAAGTCCCCTTGCAGCCATGCCCTGATAGAACCAGACCACAGTGGGATGAATGTCGTTGTCGCTTTCGAAGCGTTCGATCGAATGCGGTTCACCCAGGGTGATGTAGATGCGGCCCTGGTCGGTGCGCCAGCCCGGAGCCGGGGAATCCTTGCCGAACCAGTTGTTGACATAGGCCTGGCGGCGGTAATGCTCTTTTTTAAATTCGTTTTCCGGCAGGTTGGGATTGGGGTTGCGCTGTTTCCAGAAGGCGCTGATGAAGGTGTCGCGTTCCCGGTCGGACTCAAGCTGCAGGAAAACTTCCTTTTCAACGGAGGAAATAATATATACTACCTCTTCCGTGAGCCAGACGCGGTGTGGCGGCGGAAGCTTTTTTATGAGTTCTTTCTCGGATTCGGCATGAAGTGAAAAACAAAAAACCAGGACGCTGCAAAGCACAAGCACTTTTTTCATCTTTTCCTCGTGAGCGGATCCATTTCGATTATTATAGCACTCCATAGCGCAAATGACAAGAAAACCAAACCGGAAAATCTCTGCCGTTGCGGCCATGCCCGGCTATTGTCCATTCACTTTTTTAATGATATATATTACAAACTCAGGCACACATGAGCATTAATAAAAAACGTTCCTTTTCACGCTTTTTCCGCTCCCTGGCTTCGCTTGAACTGACGGTCATCGTCCTGCTGCTCATGGCAGGCGGACCCGGGCGCGGCATGTCCCGGGAAAATTTCAAATCCGCAGGCAAGATCTGGCTGAAGATCGAACTGGCTCAAAAAAAGTAGGGGTTCAATACGATCTGCTTGATCTCATATTGAACCCCCACGCACATTCCCGAATCAATTGCAATCAGTTCTTGTCCAGCAGCTTGCTGAAGAATTTGTTGATCTTGACCAGGATCTGCAGCAGCGTAGTCAGCACTTCATAGAAAACAGTGATGATCAGGGCGTATATGGGCACGTAGATGAAATAAGCCAGCGGGTAGATGAGCAGGCCATGAAAATTGTCGAAGGGGAAAAATTCGAGCTGCAGCGGCAAAGTGAGAAAATTGAGTCCATAGTATTTGAGGATGGGATAAACAGCCAGCAGCGTCCAGAAAACCAGGATGGCAATGCAGATAAAACCCTTGATGGTGTAGCAGAAATAATCAATTCCTGCGTTTTCGTTCCCGGTCACTTCCAGGTCCTTCTTGCCGAAGGTGACGATCTTGCGGAAATAGCGGTAGGGATAGAAAAAGAACGATTCGGCCAGCTTGACGATGCCGACGGCCACCGGATTCTGGCTGGCAGCCAGAAAATTGACCAGTATGGAAACAAATGAAAAAATGGCCGTGATGATGAACCAGGGCTGAAAAAAGGTTTCGGGCTGGGCCAGAAAGGCCAGGCCGATGAGGATCAGGGGCAGGGCGCCCAACCAGCGCGAGGGCAGTTTGAGTACTTTGTCCCATTTGGGCGTGGTTTTGCCCAGCAGCTTCTGCAGCAGCACCCAGCCGCAAAGCGGGACCAGCAGCAAGACCAGGTTGAGCAACAGGGCCACAAGCAGCCCGCCGCTTGAAAACACGCCCAGGCGCGAATAATTACCCCAGGCGTTGCTGTCGGTGCCGATTTTGACCAGGGCGGAGAAGGCCTGTATGATCTGGGCCAGGCTGATCAGCCCCAGGGCCAGGAAAGCGATGGAGACAAAAAGACGAAGCGAGTTTTTCATGCCCACGAATACGGCGTCCATGATCTGCGGCTGAGCGGCCAGCAGGTAAAGTACCAGGCCCAAAAACAGGAAGAGGATGAACAGCGGGCTGATCAGGATGTTGAAGGAAAAATAGTCCAGGCGTCCGCCCGGGGCGAACATCAGGTCCATTTGCTGGAAAAGCCAATGCAGGAGCAGGAGCAAGGCTGGAATGAACGGCAACCATTTGCTTTTTTCAAATGTGATGGCCCGGTTTTTAAAAAGCGGCGCTAAAATAAAATAGGCGCCGGTCAAGGCCCCCAGGTACACCAGGAAATAAGAAATGGTAGTGACCCGGAACGGTTCGCTGAATTCACGAAAAAAATTCACCCACAAACCAATGAAAGCGACCAGCCACAAAGCCAGGTACAGCTTTACGTAATCGGCACGTTTGGACAGATAAACACCCATATGACCCTCCTTTATTATTTGATTGTAAATAAAACGGTTTTTTTTGTCAAAAGCCCCGGCAGTTGAAACTGGGGAAGTTTCGGCACAGCCAGCGGTTGCCCAGGGTGAAGACGGTGAAGGTAATGGCGTAGGCGCCGATGACATCGATGGTGTAATGCAAATGCGAAAAGAAAACCACCAGCAGCGAAAAGATCTGCAGAACCAGGAATACCCGGGATTCTATTTTCCCCAGCCGGCGCGCGAACAAATACAGCAGGAACGTGGTGGCGATGTGCCCGGAAAAGAACATGTCCTTGGTAAGGTAGACCCCGGCCGTGTCACCGATCAGGGCACGGTAAGGATTGACCAGCTGCCACCAGGTCGTCCACAAGGAAAAAGGGCGCAGGGCGTTAAGGTCGCTTCCATGCGGCGGGCCCAGGCCTGTCAGCGGGATCATCAGGCCGCGGCTCAAGGAAATGATCCCGTCCAGGATGATGAAACGGGCGAAAAGCTTGCGGTCGCGATAAAGCAGGTACAGGGCGGGCGGGAAATAGCAGGCGATCCAGAGGTAATAATTGATGTGCGCCAGCCAGTCCAGGCGGGGCACCAGAGCCAAAACCAGGTCGGGGACGGTCGGCGCCGGCCGCAGTTCGTTGAACAGGACCGGGATGAGCATCAGGCTGTGGCACAGGTAGCGGAACAGGATGGCCGCGGCCAGGTAGCCGAAAAAAAACCTCCAGGGGTATTGCTCATGCCCTGGGCGCAAACGAGGTTCTACGTTCATCTGGTTCATGGTATTGATCCGGGTTGGCCAAGGGGTCGGGAAAGGAAAAGCTTCCGGGAATCCTTGGCAAGGCCCAGTAGTAACACAGGGACTTTTTTCTGTCAACCACCAGGAAAGATAAAAATTGAGAAGGGAGTTGACAGAATGTCTTATTGTTACTATAATGGTTATGTTAGTGTTTATTAACTAACAGGGAGTGGAAATGAAAGAGATCACGGCCAGACAGAAAGAGATCATCGCCGCCGCCCTGGCCATCATCACCGACCAGGGACTGGAAGCGCTGACCATCGAGAACATCGCCGCCCGGGTGGGCTTCAGCGGCGCGGCAGTGTACCGCCATTTTCGGAACAAGGCGCAGATCCTGAGCACCGTTATCGACCTTTTTGCCAGCAGTTCGGCGCAGCTTCTCGCCGAGATCAACGCCTGTGACTGTGAAAGCCTGGACAAGATCCAACTGTTTGTCCTTGACCGCTGCCGCACCTTTGCCGGCGAACCCGTACTGGCCACGGTCATGTTCGCCGAGAACCTGTTCCAGAATGATCCGCACCTGGCCGCCAAGATCCACCAGATGCTGGGCGACCACCGCCAATTGCTGCTCAAAACCATCCGCAGCGGACAGAGGCAGAAAACGATTCGCCATCTTCCCGCCGAGCATTTGTTCACAATGATCATGGGCTCGCTGCGCCTTTTGGTCATGCAGTGGAGGGTCAGCGGCTACAGCTTTGACCTGATGCGGGCCGGAAAAAAACTATGGCGTTCCATAGAAACACTGATCAGTATTCCAAAAAGAGATTGACATGAAAAGAAAAATAATCCTTATTGACACAGAGGTCTGCAACGGCTGCGGCCAATGCCTGCCCAATTGTCCCGAAGGGGCGCTGCAGCTCATCGACGGCAAGGCCCGGCTGGTCTCCGACCTGTTCTGCGACGGGCTGGGCGCCTGCATCGGCACCTGCCCGCTGGGCGCCATCCATGTCGAGGAACGGGAAGCCGAGCCCTATGACGAGATGCGGGTCATGGCCAATATCGTGACCCAGGGCAAAAACGTCATCCGCGCCCATATGGATCATCTTGCCGCCCATAATGAAAAAACATATCTTGAACAGGCGCGGCAGTACCTGGCAGATCATAACATTCCCCAACCGGAGCAGAGCCAAGTCCCGCCCTGCTGCTCCCCGCAACCGGCAGCAGCCTCAGCGGAGACCCACAGCTGTCCCGGATCGCGCCAGCAAGACCGGCGCGGCAGCGCTGCACCACCTGCCGTCGCGGTAACGCCGCCGGACCCATCCCCCTCGGAACTGAAAACCTGGCCAGTGCAATTGCAGCTGCTCAATCCCCAGGCCTCTTTTTTCGACAACGCCGACCTGCTGATCGCGGCCGATTGCGTTCCCTTCGCTTATGCCGCCTTTCACGATGACTTTGTCAAAAACAAAATTCCGGTCGTCTTCTGCCCCAAACTGGACCATACCATCGAGCAGTACCTGGACAAGCTGACCGCGATTTTCACCCTACACCCGATCCGTTCCCTGCACGTGGTGCACATGGAGGTCCCCTGCTGTTCGGGCACGGTGGCTCTGGTGCGCCGGGCCCTGACCCAGTCGGGCAAACAAATACCGCTCCACGAATACAAGATCTCGCTGCAAGGGCAGTTGCTTGAAAAGAAATAATTAAAGGAGGAACGAATGCCAGGAATCATGAAAATGAAAGAAATAGTGGCCTATCAAAAACAGGCCATTGTCAGTAAAACTTTGCTTGAAAAAGAAACCGGAACGGTCACCCTGTTCGCCTTTGACCAGGACCAGGCCCTGAGTGAACATACCGCCCCTTTCGACGCCCTGGTCCAGGTAATCGACGGCCGGGCCGAGATCCGCATCGCCGGGGTCCCCCACCTGGTCAACGAGGGAGAATTGCTGGTCATGCCTGCCCAGCAGTCGCATGCGCTCAAGGCCCTCACCCCGTTCAAGATGATGCTGACCATGATCCGCTCTCAAAATAAATGAAGCGAAAAATATTATTAAAGATTACCGATATGAGGATTTTATTGGCCGCGGCTATTGAAATCTGCCACCGTTGAACTTATAATAAATGGGGGAGGTTTTATGGAGCGCAACATGAATAGGATTTACCTGGACAACAACGCCACGACCATCGTCGACCCGCGGGTCAAGGAGGCCATGGAGCCGTTTTTCTGCCAGCAGTACGGCAATCCCAACTCCCTGCACAGCTTCGGCACCGAAACCCACCCCGCCATGCGCCTGGCCATGGACCGCCTTTACGCCGGCATCGGCGCCGGCGACGAGGACGACATCATCATCAACAGCTGCGCCTGCGAAGGCAACAACCATGTGCTCAAGGGCGTCTACTTCGACCTGATCCGCAACGGTCCCAAAAGCGAGATCGTCACCACTCAGGTGGAGCACCCCTGCGTGCTCAACTGCTGCGCATTCCTGGAAAGCCTGGGCGCGAAGGTCAAGTACATGCCGGTCAACAGCGACGGCACCGTGGACGGCGAAACGCTTCGCCAGTACATCCATCCCGACCGCACCGCCCTGGTCTCGGTCATGTGGGCCAACAACGAGACAGGACTGGTCTTCCCGGTGCAAGAACTGGCGGAGCTCTGCCGTGAAAACAGCATACTCTTTCACACCGATGCCGTGCAGGCGATCGGCAAGGTCGTGGTGGACGTTGACCGGGTGCCGGTCGATTTTCTCACCTTCAGCGCCCACAAGTTCCACGGTCCCAAGGGTGTCGGCGGCCTGTTCATTCGCAAGGACCTGAAACTGACACCGCTACTTCACGGCGGTGAGCAGATGAGCGGCAAGCGGGCCGGAACGGTCAACGTCCCCTACCTTATCGGCATGGGTCTGGCCATGGAAATAGCGGTCGACAACCTGGCCTACGAAGACAGTTCAGTCCGCCGCCTGCGTGACCGGCTCGAGGACGCCATCCTGGCCATCCCCGACACCATGGTGGTGGGCAAACGCGAACTGCGCACCCCGAACACCATTCTGGCCAGTTTCCGCGGCATCGAAGGCGAAGCCATGATCTGGGACCTGAACGCCAACGGCGTGGCAGCCTCCACCGGCAGCGCCTGCGCTTCCGAATCGCTTGAGCCCAACCCGACTTTTGTGGCCATGGGCATCAGCGACGATCTGGCCCATACCAGCATCCGCTTCAGCCTGTCGCGCTTCAGCACCGCAGAGGAGATCGACCAGGCCGGAGAGGTGATCCGCCAGTCGGCACAGAGGCTGCGGGCGATATCTTCGACCTATAAAAATGTCAAATAAAAGCGTGAAGCATGAGTGAGGAAAAATGGCCAAGAACGATTTAATCGGCGGCTCCCTCTGGGAGCAATATTCCGCCAAGGTCAGTGAGCGCATAAACAACCCCATGCACCGAGGCGAGATCAGTGAAGCGGAAGCAAAAGCCCTGGGAGCAAGGCTGGTAGTAGCTGATTGGGGCGCCGAGGCCTGCGGCGACGCCGTACGCCTGTATTGGGCCGTGGACCCGAAAACCGACCGCATCCTGGCAGCGAAATTCAAGAGCTTCGGCTGCGGCACGGCCATCGCCTCATCGGACATGATGGCCGAGCTGTCCATGGGCAAAACCGTGGACCAAGCCCTGAAGATCACCAACATCGAGGTGGAGAAGTCACTTCGCGACAACGCCGAAACCCCGGCCATCCCGCCCCAGAAGATGCATTGCAGCGTCATGGCCTACGACGTGATCAAGAAAGCGGCTTCGGTCTACAAGGGCGTGGACATGGCCAGCCTAGCCGAGGAGGATATCGTCTGTGAGTGCGCCCGCGTCGGTTTGCGCACCATAAAGGACGTCATCCGCATCAACGATCTGAAAACGGTCGAAGCGATCACCCAATACACCAAGGCCGGGGCTTTCTGCAAATCCTGCCTGCGCCCGGGCGGACATGAAAAACGCAAACATTACCTGGTCGACATCCTGCGCGATACCCGCATAGCCATGGAACAGGAAAAGCTTTTCGCCCAGGCCGACGCCGGGGATTTCGCGGCCAAGAACCTGATCCAGAAACATCGAGTTATTGAGAAAGCGCTGGACGAAAAGATCCGTCCGGCCCTGGCCGCCGACGGCGGCAGCCTGGAGATCGTCGACATCCGCGAAGCCGAGGGGACGATCAATATCTATATCCGTTACCTGGGCACCTGTAAGGGCTGTGTTAGCAGCACCAAGGGCACCCTGCAGTTCATCGAGAACATGCTGCACCAGGAACTGGCCGAAAATATCCGCGTCATACCGGTCTAGGAAAAAAAATTAAATATTGTTAAAATAAAGCGATTCATATATAATTTTTCGGCAAATGGTAGACAAAAAAAAACTGCTTTTAAGAAAAAGCGCCAGCGGGAGGGACTCGGCTTCTGGAAAAAATTCACTGGATAATGATTTCCGTTATCAGGATCTGCTGCAGCACCTGCCGGTCGGCGTCTACCGCACCACCTCCAAAGGCCGCATCATCGAGGCCAACCAGGCGCTGGCCGACATCCTGGGCTGTAAGAGGATTGCCGACCTGTGGCAAGTGAATGTCAACGACTTCTACGTCAAAAAGAAAGCACGACGGGACCACATGCAACAGTTGGCCACCTCCCTGACCGTATTCAGCGAATTCGAACTGCACACCAAGGACGGGAAGACCATTTGGGTCAGGGATTACCCCCGCGCCGTGAAGGGCCCTGACGGCCGGGTGCTCTACTATGACGGCCTCTTGGTCGACATCAGCGAGCGCATGCTTTTCGAGGCAGCCTTGCGGCAATCGGAGCAGGACTACCGCCAGTTATTCGAAAACGCCCACGACGCCATCGTCATCTTCACCAGGCACGACGAAATCATCCTGGACGTGAACCACCGCACCTGCGAATTGTACGGCTTCAGCCGCCAGGAAATGATCGGCATGTCGCTGGAAAAGATCAGCAAAGATGTCCGGGGCGGCAAAACACGTATCAAAAAAGTATTGAAAAAGAAAATATTCCATAATTTCGAAACTGTCCATTTCCGCAAGGATGGCAGTGAAATGCTGCTGGAAATCAACGCGGCGCTGATCACCTATAAAAAACAACCGGCCATTCTGAGCATCAACCGCGACATTACCAGCCGCAAGCTTATGGAAGCGGCCATCCACCGTATGGCCTACCAGGATTCACTGACCGGGCTGCCCAATCGCTCGCTGCTCCAAGACCGCCTTGTTCAAGCCCTGAAACAAGCCAAAAGACACCGGCAAAAAGTGACGCTGCTTTATCTCGATTTGGACGGCTTCAAGGCCATCAACGATACTTTCGGCCACGGCATCGGCGACGAACTCCTCAAGGTTGTCAGCGACCGTTTGCAAAACCAACTGCGCAGCAGCGACACCGTGGCCCGCCTGGGCGGCGACGAATTCCTAATCCTGCTCCCTGAAGCAGGCCGGGTCAGAGCCGGCAGCAATATCGCCGGAAAAATCCTTTCTGAAATCCGCCGCCCTTATCTGATCGCCGGTTGCAGGATGCAGATCAGCACCAGTATCGGCATGGCCATTTTTCCCCATGACGGTCGCAGCGCCAAAACCCTGATAAAGAAAGCCGATCAGGCCATGTATGCCGCCAAAGCCAAGGGGCGCGACACCTATTGCCGCTATTTCAAAAAGAAGGAAAGCGGCCGTTGACGGCCATTGCAGCGACTTTCAATAACAGACCACGCGGTTGCGGCCGCCGGCCTTGGCCTGGGTCAGCGCCTGATCCACCTTTGTCAGCAGCAGATCGGCCCGGTCGCCGGCGCAAAATTGCGCCACTCCCAGGCTGATGGTGACCGGCCCGGCTTTGGCAAAAGAGATGGCGGCCACAGTTTCCCGGATCTTTTCCGCCATGTTAAGGGCTCTTTCCCGGTCGGTTTCCGGGGCCAAAATCAAAAATTCTTCGCCGCCGATGCGGGCGAAAAAATCAATTTCACGGATGTTTTTCTTGATCTCCACGGCCATGGTTTTCAGCACCTGATCGCCGACCGCAGATCCCCAGGAATCGTTAATGGCTTTGAAATGATCGATGTCAAGCATGATCATGGCCAGGGGATGGCGATAGCGCTCCACCCTGCGAATCTCCCTTTCCAAAACGCGCCAGAAGTAGACCCGGTTCATGATGCCGGTCAGGGGGTCGATGCTGGAATAGTATTCGAGCCGGTCGCGAACGGCGCTGCGGACAACGGTGACGCAGCCAAGCAGTAAGAGCAGGTTGAGCATGACGATCGCGGCCGCGTGCAGCCAGGGAACTTTATCCAGGCGGTTGGTTAGTTCCAGGTATATGCCAATCCCGGCCAGGGCAATGAACAAGGTTCCCAGCAGCAAATAGGTTTTTGCTTTTATCAGTAATTCGGTCATAGCCGTTGCCTCCTCCGCTGGCCATATTTTCCAACAAAATGAATAAAGCTTCAATCCCCCCGGCCGAAAAAATAATATTTTGACTAGGGGGCCCGCATCCGCTAAAATCGCATGATAGAGGTGCGGCATGAAAAAAATCACGTTCACGACCCTGGGTATTTTGTGTTTGATATGGATTTCGTGGGCCGGCGACCTGCAGGACCATTGCGACAAACTTTCTCAAGGCCAGTTACAGAGCGTGATCGAATTCCTGAGCGCCGACGTCCTGGAGGGACGGGCACCAGGAACACGCGGCGGCGAACTTGCGGAAATATATATGCACAGCCTGTTCAAGCAGCTGGGGCTGAACAGCCGCTTCCAGCCGTTTACTCTCCATGGCTTTCAGCTCAGCGCCTTGAATGTATCCGCCCGGGGGCAGGAGCTGCTGTTTCCTGAGGACACGGTCGGGAGTTATACCCGCGCCGAAAACCAGTTTAGCATCGAGGGCGACGCCGTTTTTGCCGGCTTCGGCATTCGCACTTCCCTGTGGGAATGGGACGATTTCAAGAAAACCGACCTGCGCGGAAAAATCCTGCTGGTACGGGTCAATGATCCGGGCCTGTTCATTCCGCAGATTTTCGATGGCAGCACCCTGACCTATTTCGGCCGCTGGACCTACAAGATCGAGGAGGCCGCCAGAGCCGGAGCGGCGGCCATTTTGCTCATCCACACCACGCCCACGGCCGGTTACGACTGGCAGGTGGTGAAAAACTCCTGGTCGGGCGAAGAGCTGTACCTGCCCGCCAGCCTGGAGAACGACCTGAAATTCAGGGGCTGGATCCGCGAACCAAGCCTGAAATCACTTTTAGCCGAAAATAAAATAGACCTGGAGAACCTGTATCGCAAGTCGCTCAGCCGCAAATTCCGTCCCATCGACCTGGGTTTCAAGATCAGGATTTCCGGCCGCAACTCCTCCCGTCAGCTTAGAACCCGCAATGTAATCGCTGAAATCCCCGGCAGTTCGGGAAAAAATATTTTGCTCAGTGCCCATATCGACCATTTGGGCCGGGACGAACAACTGGAAGGCGACCAGATATTCAACGGTGCCATCGACAACGACTCGGCCGTGGCGGCCATGGCACTGATCGCCAAGATTTTCGCTGACGCCGGCAAAGAACTCCATTATGGGCTGACCTTCCTGGCCTGCCAGGCCGAGGAAGCGGGGCTTCTGGGATCGAAATATTTCGTGGCCAACAGCAAACGCGAAGAAATTGCGGCTAACATCAATTTTGAATCCACGCCGGTCTGGGAAAAGAGTTTGGACGCTTTCGCCGCAGGGGGCCGTTATTCGACCCTGGAGGAGGCCGTGCGCCTGGTGGCCGCGGCTCAAGGGATGGGCTACAGCCGGTTTTCCCTGAGCGATCAGGGTCTTTTCTACCGTTCCGACCAGTTCCCCTTCGCCCAAGCCGGAATTCCGTCCATCTGGCTTTCAGCCGGAGAAAACTTCGCTTCGGGATGCAACCACATCGCCGAATTTTTTAAGGGCGGCGCCTACCACACGGTCAAAGACGAATACAACCCCGCCTGGGAGCTGGAAAGCTTGCGCCAAACGGTTAAACTGGCAGTGGGCCTGATCGAGCACCTGAATCGGACCCGGGAGTTGCCGCGCTGGAAGGCCCGCCTGACTTTTCCCGTGCAAAACCCGGAGGGTAAATCTGCCAAAGCAATCAATAAATAGGGAAAACCCAGTTGATAATGTTTGACTAAACCGGCAAATTGTGATATAAAATGTAACATCAATTTAAGGAGCTACGACCATGTTTGCCATACTTGAAACCGGCGGAAAGCAGTATAAGATCGCCGAAGGTGACATTTTGGAAGTGGAATTGCTTCCCGAAGAGTTCGTCAAAAAAAATACGGCCAGCCTGAGCACGGTTTTATTGGTTCAGGGCGACAAAGATGTACTGATCGGCGATCCCTACGTCAAGAACGCCAAGGTCAAAGCCAAAGTTCTCGATGAGATCAAGGCTGAAAAGATCCACATCTACAAGATGAAATCCAAAAAAGGCTACCGCAAATCGCAGGGACACCGGCAAAAACTTCACAAGATCCAGATCGAAAAAATCGAGATCAAAGCCAGCGCCAAAACCAAGGAGACGGAATAATGGCACATAAAAAATCGGGCGGCAGCGCGAAAAATGGTCGGGAAAGCACATCCAAGCGTCTTGGCGTCAAGAAATTCGGCGGTGAGCAGATCCATGCCGGTTCCATCATTGTCCGCCAGCGCGGCACCCGCATCAGACCCGGCAATAATGTCGGCATCGGCAAGGACGACACCCTTTTTGCCCTGGCTACCGGCAAAGTGCGCTTTGTCGACAGGGCCGGGCGCAAATTCGTCGAGGTCGATGCCAATTAATTTGGCCGGCGTTTTTAAAGCCACGTCAATTTTTCAAACCTTTAATCCCCTACCCCATGTTCATTGACAGAGCCATCATTTCATTCGGCGCCGGCAACGGCGGCGACGGCTGTTTAAGCTTCCGCCGCGAAAAGTTCATCCCGCGCGGCGGCCCGGACGGCGGCGACGGCGGCAAGGGCGGCGACATCATCCTGGTCAGTAGCCAGGTATGCCAGTCCCTGACCGATTTCAAATACAAGCGCCAGTTCCAGGCCGAAAACGGCGGCCAGGGCCGGAGCAAAAAGCAGACCGGCAAAAACGGGGCTGACATCGTTCTCCAGGTCCCGGCCGGGACCGTGGTCAAGACTTTTCCCGACGAGAAACTGATATTCGATTTCGAGCGCAACGGCCAGGAATTCCTCCTGGCCAAAGGCGGCAAAGGCGGCCGCGGCAACATCCATTTCAAATCCTCGGTCAACCAGGCCCCGCGCCGGATCGAAAAGGGCGAAAAAGGCGAAGCCATCAAGGTGATCTTGGAACTGAAACTCATCGCCTTTGCCGGCCTGGTCGGACTGCCCAACGCCGGCAAATCGACCTTGATTTCAAAAATCAGTGCCGCCCGGCCCAAGATCGCCGACTATCCCTTCACCACCCTGACCCCCAACCTGGGCGTAGTGGATTTCAAAGACAGGAGTTTGATCGTGGCCGACATTCCCGGCATTCTGGAAGGAGCCCATCAGGGCGAAGGCCTGGGCTTGGAATTTTTGCGGCACATTGAGCGGACCCGGGTCCTGCTTTTCGTCATCGACGTGTCGCCTTTCAGCTCCCTGCCGCCCATGAAAAATTATGAGATCCTGGAAAAAGAGCTAAAAATGTACCAGGTGCGACTGCTGCAAAAAAAACTGGTGGTGGTCGCCAACAAGATCGATCTGGCGGCTGAAGACAGGACCCGGATCGACGTCTTGCGGAATTTTTGCAGAAAGCGTAAAATCCCCTACGTGGAAATATCGGCGCTGAGGGGGATCAACCTGGAAAAATTGAAGAAAACCATTTTCGCCTTTCATGAGCCAGAATAAAACCGGATTGCTGGGCGGAACCTTCAATCCGGTTCACCGTGGGCATATCGAACTGGGCCTGAAGATCAAAGCCGCCTTCAACCTGGACAGGATACTTTATATTCTTTCCGCCCAGCCGCCGCACAAAAAGCGCCAGGCCCTGCCGGCGGCGGAATTGCGCCTGGCCATGCTCAAGGCCGCTCTGCTTCCCCACCCCGGCTTGTTGCCCTGCGACCTGGAACTGCACCGCCAGGGAGATTCCTGGACCATCGATACCATCCGCGAACTGAAAGCCGCGCAGCCGAACGAACGCTTCTTTTTTATCACCGGCAGCGAGGGATTTTTGAAGATCCGCACCTGGAAAGAATACCGCCGGGTCCTGCAGGAAGTATTTTTCATCATCGTTTTGCGCCGGGGCGGCCATCGACAGAAAGTAAAAAAACTGCTGCGCGAGGAAAATATCCCCTTGGGCCGGGAAAGCGAAAACCCGGCCCCACCCCCAGTCGCATTCCTGCACGCCTATGTGTCGGACTACCTGGAAATTTCGGCCACGGCCATCAGGAAAAAAATGTCCCGTGGCCATGACATTTCTCCCTATGTGGAAAAAAACGTACAAAAGATAATGGAGGAAATAAAACTATATGAAGAAGGATGAATTCAAGCTGATCCTGGAAGATCTGCACAAACGCCGCATTCCGGGCGAGATCAAAAAAACCGTGCAGATCCTTCTGGACAAGAAAGCGGAAAAGATCACGGTCCTAAAGTTGAAGGGGATCAGTGAAATGACCGATTACCTGGTTATTTGTAGCGGCAACTCCGCACGCCAGAACAAGGCCCTGGCCGACGCCGTCAAGGAGAACCTCAAAAAAGAACTCCAGCTGCAACCGCTGGGCAGCGAAGGTGAAATGCTGTCCGAATGGATACTGGTCGATTACGTCGATTTCATCATCAACATTTTCTCGGTAGACTGGCGGAAAAAGTTTTCACTGGAAAAGCTGTGGATGGATGCCAAACGCTACGATTTTTCCCCAGATTTCTAACCTGCCGGACCCAAAATCGCTGGCCGTGAAGGCCGCGGTCGAAAAAGTCGCCGGGTTGGATACGCCCGTCCTCTTGTGGGGCGAAACCGGCAGCGGCAAGGATTTCTGGGCGGCCGTTCTGGCCGGCAGCAGCCCCTTCCAGCCGTTGCTCAACCTGGGCTGCGGCGACGTGCCCGAAACACTCTTGGAAAGCGAATGGTTCGGTTACCAGAAAGGGGCTTTTTCCGGCGCCGACCGTGACTTTTTGGGAAAATGGCGCCAAGCCGGGAACGGGACGATCTTCCTCAACCAGATCGACCTGTTGAGTTTGCATATGCAAGCCAAGCTTTTGCGCGTCATCGAAAGAAAAAAGATATTCCCCCTGGGCTGCAATCAGGAAGCCGACATCGCGGCCCGTTTCCTGTTCTCGGCCGACAGCACCATCGAGGAAAAAGTGCGCCGCGGCGAGTTCCGCGCCGACCTCTATTACCGGATATCCACGGTCAGCATTTTCATCCCGCCCCTGCGCGAACGCAAAAAAGATATCCTGCCGCTACTGAACTATTTCTGCGCTGAAAAAGGGGTGAAAATTCAACTCAGCGAGGAAGCCCGGCAAAAGCTGCTGCAATACCCCTGGCCCGGCAACATCCGTGAACTCAAAAACTTCGTGAGCGGCCTGGCCGTGCGCGGCTGCATCCTGGACGAAAAAGGCGTTTGGACCCTCCTGGACCGACCGCGCCCCATTCTGGACCTCATCCAATCGGGCGAGCGTTCACTGGCCGAGGTTGAAGCCGAGTACACCGCCTACCTGTTGCGCAAATACAAGAACAAGAGCAAGGTGGCGCGCATCCTGAACATCTCGCGCAAATCATTGTACAACAAGCTGAAAAAACATGAAGACCATTGAATTGATCTGCAGCGGCGAATTAAAATTCAAGGGCCTGCAGGAACTTGAAAAAAAGTATTTACAAAACATTAATTATTATGTAAAATTCAGCGTAAAAAAATTGAAGGAGACAAAAAACAAGGAGGAAGCTTTCGTGAGGGAGAAGGAAGGCATCATGTTTGCAGAGGAAATCCGCGAAAAAGATTTTGTCGTTGCCCTGGACAAGGAGGGCAAGAAAATGGACTCGCTGCAGTTTGCTCAGTTTTTGGGGCAAAAAATCTCTTATCACCAAGGTCGCCTGGTCTTTCTGATCGGCGGCTTTGCCGGTTTTGCCCCGGCCCTGGCCGCGAAGTTCAATCAAAAAATATCTTTTTCCGATATGACCTTCGCTCACGACCTATTCCGCATCGTTTTTTTGGAACAGCTCTACCGGGCAGTGACCATAATCAATGGCGGCAAATATCACCGCTAGGAGATAAAATATGAAAAATGAACTGAATCCTAAAATAAGAAAAAGGCTCCTGGCCCTGCGCGATGAAATCCTGAAAGTGATCGAGTGGCGGGATACGTCCAGCGGCGGCGGCGGCGCCATGGACGAGATCGACCAGGCCAATGAATTAATCGAAAAGGAAATGGGCTTTGTCATGTCCAACAACATGCGGGCCAACCTGAAGGAAGTGGAGGAAGCCCTGGAACGCATCGAAAGAAACCATTACGGAAAATGCCTGCATTGCGGCCAGGAAATATCAAGCAAACGCCTGGAAGTCCTGCCCTTTGCCCGCTTCTGCGTCCCCTGCCAGGAAAAAATGGAGCGCAAGGGCCGCTGAAGAGCGGTTAGAACTCAAGCACCATCCCCAACCGCAAACTGCGCGGCAGCTGCAGTTCGTTGGCTAACCGTGCTCCGCCGGAAAAAACATTTTCCGACAGTTCGAGGCCAAAATCCAGAAGATTGAACAATTCAAGTTCCAGACGGCCTTTTTTACCGAACAAAGAAATCTCATAACCGAATTTAAAATTGAAATCCCAAAGGCAATCCTCTCTGGGACCTCCTTTTTTGCCATATTTATCCTCAGCCTTGATGGTCTGGTAGGTGATGACCCACTGGTCATTTTTCTGAAAAGCACTGATAAAAGCGAACGGATTACCGTCACGATATTTGATGCTGGCACTCAGAAACAAACGCCGTGACAGATAGTAACCTAAAAAAATCTTGCTGACGAAAGCCCGATCGCCGTCGACACGCCCATAGCCATTGATCCAGGAATTCGGAAAAGCCTGGCTTTCGGAAATGATACCGATATCATTGGCGGTCGGACCGTTACCAAAAGCAGTATAGCCCATTCCTATGTGGGCCAGGAAAGAAAATGAAAAAAACCAACGCTGAAGTTTTTGTCCATGCAATTGAATAAGCAACTGGGCATAAAACGGATCTTTGTCAAAGGCGGCATTATCCAGTTTAAAAGCGCTGAACGGCCGGTCGAAAAAAAAGTAATCCTGGCCGGCAACCTCTTCGTAATAACCATAATTATCGGAGAAATATGTCCATATGGGTTGGCGGATTTTTTTGTAGAGTCCCTTGATGTTAAGATTGAAATTGGCTGAGAGCCGAGTGCTTATCTGCAGCAGGATGCGCTCCCGTTGAGGCGGCTGCAAATTCGCAGAAAGGAAATGGCTGGGACCGCCGACCTGACCGAATAAAGCGCCTTTTTCCTGGTTCTGGAAGCGGCCGTCGCCGTTGTCGTCATGCCAGTAAAAAATGGACGCTCCGGGACGCTGGTCTTCCAGGAAATCGCTGACATTGGCTCGCAATTCATAAGGCAGAATGCCATAAGATAAAGAAACCCTGGTTTTCATATTAGCGAACCAAGTGATACCAAGTTCACCACCGGGTTGGGAAAAACGGCTGTTGTTGCGCGCCGTGCCAAATACAAGCTCCTGATATTGGAAAAATAGCCGGGCATTAAGGGTGATTTTCCTAGCCATCTTTATTGCCAACTCAGCTCCAGCTGTTCCCAGGAATCGTTGATTGCGGTATTCAGCGCCTTTCTGCCACTCGATCACCTGGTAAGGCTGGTTGGAGAAATACAGGGCGTTGCTTGAACCGGTTTGTTCGGCCGCTGATAAAAGCACGGCTGCCAAGTTCAGGAAAGGTTCAAATTCGACTTTTTTGCCCAGTAAAGAAAAAGAATACTTTTGATCGACAGCCAAAGCCAGGGTATTTGCCCCAAAATCACCCCACTTCTCAAAAGGATAAAATCCCTGCCCATCAATGTCTTGCAAATCCTTGCCGGCGTCCGAAACCGTCGGTGTCCGTCTTTCCCATTCCAGCTGCCAGGATAATTTAAAATTTAAGGGCCGGCCCTGCCAGGAAACCCCGGCAAACCAGGTTTTTTTATCCAAGTCATAGGTTTCCTGGGGGTAGCGCCCTTCCTCAGCAAATAAACGGTCACGGCGGATGCCATTCACCGCCAGGGACAAATCAAGCACTCCCCGGGCATATGCTCTTTGCCAGCGGGATAGAAGCTGCAGCAGGTTGCCTTTTTCAGAAAACTGGGCATCACGGACATTGAAATCGTTGAAGAGGCGCTCCTGGTTGAAATAACTCAGACCCAGCAAAAAGGAAGAATGCGGCGATTTCGTTTCCCAAGAGTAATCAAACGCTTCATTTCGGGAAATTTGCCGGCGGCCGCTGTACAGGTTGTCGGCTCTGAGACTGGCATGGTTGCCGATCGCCATTTTCCCCAGTGCCGTATAGCCGCCCATATTGGGAAAGACAGAGGAAACCATCAGCCGTGAACGGGTAGCGGCCGGGGAGCGCAGACGGAAATGAAATCCGTAGTCGCGATGCTGCGGGGTTTCGCTTTGCAAAGCCATAGAGCCAATGGTCAGAAAGGGCAGCTGGAAAGCCGGGGCACCGTCATCCAGGGCCGAGTTGATCGGAAAACCGTTAAAAAACCAGTTGAACTGTGTATAAGAATCGCCTTCAAAATAAACCTTGGGGAAATCGAGTTGGGCGAAACCATTGCTTTCCTCGATCAGGAAAGTAGCATCCGGAGCCAAGTTTTCAAAAAAATTCGCATAAAAATACCCGCCCGGCAGCCGTTCCAGCATGAAATTTGAGATGACGAATTCGGTTTCATCATCGTCGGCCTGGCCTTGGACCGGCAGGACGGCAAACCATATTACTGACAATAAAAATATGAAAAGCCGGGTTTTTGCGGTCATTTGTGAAATATACCATTAAATCAGTGATTCGTAAACCAAAAAAACTCGCCCCCAACCCCTCTCTTTGGCTATCGTAGGGGCACGGCGCGCCGTGCCCTTACATTCCCCTCTCTTCGCAAAAGAAGGGGCCGGGGGATGAGTTCCGAGCATCAGGCTCCGGGGCGGGCAATGCCGGGAACTATTTGATCTCGTAGCTGAAGGCCAGGCCGACGCCGCCGCGGGAAAGGGCTGGAGACCACTGCAGCCGCTTGTTGTGGTTGCGCACCACCATCTTGCCGACGGCGTAACCGATGACCGCTCCCAGAAAGACGTCGGACAGCCAGTGGGCGTCCTCAGTCACCCGCGACAAACCGGCCAGGGTGGCCAGACTGTAGCAGGCGATCGGCACCCAGTGGTGATTTTTGTAATTTTCGGCGATCACCGTAGCCAGCCCCCAGGCGGAAACGGTATGCCCGGAGAAAAAAGAGTCGTAGTGCGAAAAAGAGCCCTGGCTGTAGCGCTTGAAAAAAGCCCCGGGCCCGTACCAATAATCCAGGCCGTTTTCGACTTCGGGGCGCTGGCGCCCGGCCAGGTGCTTGACGACCTGGACCAGGAGGCCGGTGTGCAGCAGCGTTTCCCAGGCCATCAACCCGGTGTCCCGGGCTTTTTGGTCCTTGAGCAGCAGACCGCCGAAGAAGAACAGGCCGGCGATGCCGCAATCCACGCCCCAATCGCCCAGCCTGGTGACCGTGGGGCTCACCTTGTCCACCCAGGGATTCCGGCTCTGATACAGTTTGAAATTTTCATAAATGCCTTCGTCGTTGGCCACCAGCAGCCCGGCGCCGACCAGCACGGTTGAAAAGATCACAAGATTCTCCCAGCCCAGGTGAAAGGGAGCCGACCACATTTCCGCTTCATCCTTGAAAAAACCGGAGACATAGGTGTTTATTTTTTTTTTGCCCGCAGTATTCTCGGCCGCGGCTTTTTCAGCTTGTTCGCTTTCGCCCACCTGGGAAAAAATTGCCTGGGCGGAAAAAAAACATACGAGCAGCAAAGCAGCCGCGCTTTTTCTCAGTTTCACGTGTCTGTCTCCAAATTGAAATAGGGAAAGGGATTGAAAAGATATTCTACTACAGTCGCCGGCGGAAGTAAATCGTCCCGGCAGCGACCGCAGTCGCGGTGGAGCGGAACTTTTCAAGCACGATTCCTGACCTTGCGGTCTTGACAAAATGTCGATTTTAACTTATAAGGTAACTTATCATGCCGAAGTGGTGGAATTGGTAGACACGCCAGTTTCAGGTACTGGTGAGCTTTACGCTTGCGGGGGTTCGAGTCCCCCCTTCGGCATGTTTTTTCATTTCCGCGGGGCGGAACTTGTCGGATCCGGCAAATGACAACCAGTAGCCAGAAAAACCAACCATGAACAAAGGAAGAATAGCGGTTTTCTTGTCGGGCCGGGGAAGCAATTTCACGGCCATGGTGCGCGCTTCCCGGAAGGCTGACGCCAACTTCTCAGTGCACTTGGTCATCTGTGACCGCCAAGACGCTCCGGGACTGAAAAAAGCCTCCCGTATCGGCATCCCCGCCTGTTATATCAACCCCAGGCAATTTCCCGACAAAGCCGCCTACGAAAACGAGATCTGCGGGCATTTGCAACGCGAAAACATAGATTTGATCTGCCTGGCCGGCTATATGCGCCTAATCGGCCCCGTGCTGCTCGACAAATATCCCGGACGCATCATGAACATCCATCCCGCCCTTTTGCCATCCTTCCCCGGCCTGGACGCCCAGGAACAGGCGTTACGCTACGGCGTCAAGGTCAGCGGCTGCACAGTCCAT
>Ga0180014_1000068_pt1 | contig 28302 bp, 22 predicted proteins | sample KR13_S1_MetaG_FD_116507 | JGI IMG/M metagenome (GOLD analysis project Ga0180014, IMG submission 116507) | Groundwater microbial communities from the Olkiluoto Island deep subsurface site, Finland - KR13_S1_MetaG | ecosystem: Environmental > Aquatic > Deep subsurface > Groundwater | place... | reverse complement strand
GGACATTCAGAATGTGACGTTCAAGAACATGCAGAGTGATTTTGTGGTAGGCCAGCCTAGTCAGATGTTTCTCATGTCCAAGTTCAATCTTCGCAACGTCATCTTCGACAAGGACATCCTGTTCGCAAACGTGAATCAATGTACGATCAAGGGCTACAAGGCGCACAACGAGTATCTGGTGGCGACGGACATCCAGGCGCGGAACATCAAGGTCGCCAAGCATGACAATAGTTACGAGAGCCAGATCAACCTCAAGAACGCGAAGTATTCCGGCTTGACGGTTGCCGAATCCGGGACCGGCGTCGGGCTGGCGAACGTTTCCTATTGTCTGGATGTCCTGGTGAAGGACGCCAAGGGCAATCCCGTGCCGGGCGCGGTGATCAAGATCGAGAACGAGGTCGATCCCAAGATCCTGCCGATGAACCTGAACGTAAGTCAGAAGTGGAGCCCTCACGGATCGAATGGCTCATTTGAACGAAACTACTACAAGAACGACGTGTTGACTTCGACCGTGACCGGCCCCGACGGCCATACCCCGTTACCATCCGATCCGGTAAACACGATAGTCCTTTTAGGTTCATGCAAGAGAGCGTTAAACCAGCAGAGCATGGCCTACACGATAACGGCGGAAAAGGGCGGACTTACCGGCAACGCAAAAGGGGTCAAACCTGACGAAAGCTGGTATCGGTCCGATCCGAAGGTCCCGACCAAGACGGTCGTCATCATATTGGAGGAGAAGAAATGAATAAATCAGGGTTTGTCCAGTTAATCGTATGGGCCTGGTTGTTGATGGGGTCCAGTCTCGCTGTCTGCGGCGAGGGGACGAATCTCCCGCCAGTCCCGGCCGCGCCGGGGCTGCGAGGGCCGGTGGGGCCGGATGTCCCCTTGAGCGAGGCGGAAGGAAAGCGCCTGGCCCCGCGCATCACGGTGGAAGGGCGCACGGCCGCGGCCGTGCGAACTGCGTGCGAGCGCGCCGTGAAAGAGGGCGTCAAGGTCGTGTTCCTGCCCGCCGGGGAATACGATTTTGAGGAGGAACTCAGCGTGCCGGGCGGGCTGACGCTCCTCGGCGAGGGATCCAAGACGGTCTGCCGGACCACGAAAAGGAAAAACGGCTGCCAGCGCGTCTCCGGGGACAACGGGCGCGTTACCCGGATGGTACTCCAGGGCCCCGATATGACACAGCGCGGGGAATGACCTCTTCGGTTTCCATGTCTGGGGGAAGAAGCAGCAGAATGTCCGGCTGGACCATTGTGAGCTGTTCGGCCTGTGTATCGCCGCCAACTTCAACGGGGAAGTCGCCGGACAGGTTGATCACTGCTACATCCACCACAACGCGCGCGCCGGCATGGGCTATGGCGTGCATATAGCCGGCGGAGCGTACGTCCTTGTGACCGACTGCAAACTGAGTCAGAATCGGCATTGCCTGGCTTCCAACGGCGCGTTGGACTGGGAGAAAGGCTACCGCGAGAAGCTGTTCCGCCACACCCCGGGAATAAGGCCGTGTCATTGGGAGTTCGTTCACAATCTGGTGGACGGCGACGACGAGACAATGCGCCATGGGGCCGTGGACACCCACACGGGCATGGACGGCACCTTTGTCGTAGAGGCAAACATCTTCCAGAACATCGCCACGGGCATCGGCATTGTGGACGGTTCCGGCATCATCCGCGGGAATATCTTCCGCGACCTCTGGGGACAGGGTGGGAGGAAGTCCATGGGCATGCGGTTCTTCTACGACACGCATAACGGCGTTGCCGTGGAAAACTCGATGCCGCACGACATTGAAGTGACGGAAAACATATTCCCGGGGGTGGACCAGAAATACGATGTCGGCAAGGGCGAATTCAAGATGCCGCCCGACGCGGAGAAATCAGGTCAGAACAAGATTCAATCACAATATGACGGCCACCTTGATCAGGCGGTCGAACAGGATCAGCACGTTGCGCAGGGCTGTCGTCTGGATCAGCTTACCCAACCTGATCAGCCCTGGTTTGAACATCTGAAAAAATTTATGGATTGAGTCGCTGAATATTTCAAAATGGATGGCGCCAACCAGACCATTGTCCATCCGGATCGGCTCTGTGGTAATGGAATGAAAGACGATGAGATGCACAATCTTTATCCTCTGCTCTATTCCAAGCAGATATGCCTTGGTTTCCGTGAACATACCGGCCGGCGGTTGAAATAGCATAGTTGAACAGGGATTCTCCCAGCCCATGTCAAGAGCACACCAAAATTCTCGATATTTGCCCTTCCTTATAAATTGTCCTTTCACCATTTTTTCTGCGTGGCCCGCAACTCGCCGCCACCGCCGAAGCAATCCGGCGTGCGAGCCGAGCGTCCCGACAAAGCGCGACACCCACCCCAGGCGTTCGAGCGCCTGGATATTCAAACGGCTGGACCCATTTGAATAGACGCGAATCATTTTTTTGTTTTTCAGCGGAGGGGTTCAGGCTATGATCGGCACAACGATCCAATCAGGGATAAAGAATCCCGAAGTTCCACGAGAACAGACGGCGTCTCAGGAAAGGAATCCAAACCATGCTGACCGGTCAAGCACTGCTTAACGACATCCGAAAATGCGCCCTGCGCGAGGGGCAGTGCGCCCTCTGGTGGCTGGGTCAATCCAGCCTGATCATCAAACTCGGCCAAACGGTCGTCGGCTTGGATCTTTTTTTGTCACGGCATGACCGGCGGCGCATTCCGCCGTTGCTGAAGCCGAACCAATGCGCGGGTTTCAACCTGATTCTCGGCACGCATGATCATCGCGATCATATTGACCGGCCGACGTGGCCGGCCAGCGCCCAGGCGTCCCCGGAAGCGCTCTTTGTCGTCCCGGCATTCCTGCTTCCCCGCCTGGCGAACGATCTGAGTATTCCCTCCGAGCGGTTCATCGGCCTGGATGACGGCACTTTCGTCGAAACCAACGGCATCCGCATAACGGGCATCGCGGCCGCCCACGAACTGCTCGACCGGGATCCGGCGACGGGCCACTATCCTTATCTCGGGTTCATCATCGAAGCACACGGCTTCCGGCTCTATCACTCCGGCGACTGCTGTGTCTATGAAGGCTTGCAGAACCGGATCGCGCGCCGGCCGCTGGATCTGGCGTTACTGCCGATCAACGGACGGGATGCCCGGCGCCTGGCTTCCAACTGCATCGGCAACATGACCTACCAGGAAGCCGCCGACCTGGCCGGCGCCCTGAGTCCCGGCCTGACCATCCCCATGCACTACGACATGTTTGAGCACAATTCGGAAGACCCGCAGTTGTTCCTGGACTATATGCGGGTGAAATATCCCCGGCTGAAGACGGCACTCTGTCGGCACGGTGCCCGAATGATTATCCGCTCCGCGCGGCATCCCGAAATGGATCCCGCCATTCTCAAAATCCCATGACGCCATAATACCCTATAAGGCCTCAGAATATGTGAACCAATTGCAAAAGTCCTTCTGAGAAAAAATAAAGAAACCAACGGCTCATCGGGACGATTCGCCCTATCTATTGATTACAATGATATTACCTGATGTGGTGCGTGGCCCTACACTGGCGGTATTATTTTTTTCGGACAGCGTTGTTCCGCATCACGGCGTTTTGCCGGAAAGGACGGCGAGCAGACGGCGAAGTTTGTCGCATTTCTCCAGCAGTTCCTGCTGGCGGTTTTTCTGCAGAGCGATAACATCGGGGGGCGCTTTCTGAACAAACGTCACGTTGTTCAGCTTCTTGTTGACTCCGGCCAGGGCGGTGTTCGCCTTTTCCAATTGCTCGGTCAGGCGACGGTTTTCCCCAGCCACGTCGATCACCCCTTCGATCGGCATGAAAATAGCCCCGAGTTTACCGAGACTGCTGGGCATCAGCCGTTCCGGGGCAAAGGTAACGGTAATGTCCAGGGATTCCGCGCGGAGCATGACGGCAATGGAATCCCGGTCGGAAGCCAGCAAGGCGGCGGCCTCCTCTGTTTCCGGTTTAATGACGTACCGGATCTTCATGGAAGGGGCAATACCGTAGTCGGCACGCAAGGTCCGGCCGATGCGGATCAGGTCGTGTTTTTGCTCCACATAGGCCACAATCCCGGGGGAGACCCCCAGTTCCGATAAGTCCTCCAGATGTTTCGGCCAAGGCGCAAAAATGATGGTCTCGTCATCCGTCCCATACCCCATCCCATGCCAGAGCTCTTCGGTAATGAACGGCGTCAGGGGGTGAAGCAAACGCAGGATATGGGCAAACACGTAATGCATGACCTTCAGGGTCTGTTCGCGGGCCTGGGGATCGTGACCGTTAAACACAATTTTGGCGTATTCAATATACCAGTCGCAGAACTGGTGCCAGATGAATTCATACATATCCTTCGCCACATCGTTGAAGCGAAATCGCTCCAGATTATCCGTGCAGGCGGCGATCGTCGTGTGCAGGCCGGCGAGAATGTGCTGATCGTCGGGGCGCAAACGGCGGGGATCCCAGGCCGGCACGCTCAGCGCCGCGGGCGAAACCGATTGGGAATGCATCTGCATGAACCGGGCGGCATTCCAGATCTTGGTTAAGAAATTCCGCCCGATTTCAAACTTATCGTTCGACAGGAATACATCCTGTCCCACCGCCGTGACCATCATGAGGCTGAACCGAAGGGCATCGGCGCTGAAATCACCGATGACGGCCAGGGGATCGATGGAATTTCCCAGGCTCTTGCTCATCTTGCGCCCCGAATCATCCCGGACGGTTCCATGAATATAGACCTTGCGAAACGGAATATCGCCCATGAATTCGAAGCCGGCCATGATCATGCGCGCCACCCAGAAAAAGATGATTTCCGAAGCCGTCACCAGGCTGTCGGTCGGATAATAAAACCGCAGATCCTTGTTTTGCGCGGGCCATCCCAGCGTGCTGAACGGCCAGAGCCAGGAGGAGAACCAGGTGTCCAGAACATCTTCGTCCTGGCGAATACGTTTGGAATGGCACGCCGGGCAGTCTTCCGGCTTCACCTTGACCGCCCATTCCTGGCGGCAGTCATCGCAGTAAAACACCGGAATCCGGTGTCCCCACCAGATTTGGCGCGAAATGCACCAATCGCGGATATTCTCCATCCAGTCAAGATAGACCTTGGTCCAGCGTTCCGGCACGAACTGGATCCGGCCTTCCTTGACCGCCTCAATCGCCGGCCGGGCCAGCGGCTTCATTTTCACAAACCATTGGAGCGAGAGCCGCGGCTCGACGACAGTGTCACACCGCTGGCAATGACCGACGGCATGAATATGCGGCACGATTTTATCCAGCAAGCCCGCCTGCGTCAAATCTTCGACAATCCGCTTCCGGCATTCGAAGCGATCCATGCCCCGGTAGGGACCGGCGCTGTCATTCATCGTGCCGTCATCATTCATGACGTTGACCGGCGCCAACTCATGGCGCCGGCCCATGTCGAAATCGTTGGGATCATGAGCCGGAGTAACTTTGACCGCTCCGGTGCCAAATTCGGGGTCCACAAAATCATCCTGAATCACCACCAGGCTGCGGTTCAGCAAGGGGAGAACAAATTCTTTGCCGACCAGGGCCGCGTAGCGCTTGTCCCGCGGATTGACGGCAATCGCAACGTCTCCCAGCAGGGTTTCCGGCCGGGTGGTGGCCACGACCACGGCGTCCTTTTTCTTGCCGCCTTTCAAGGGATAACGGATGTAATACAATTGCCCCTGGGTATCAACATGCACACTTTCTTCGTCGGAGAGCGCGGTGCTACAACGGGGACACCAGTTGATGATGTAATTGCCCCGGTAGATCAGTTTCTTCTGGTACAGCTGGATGAAGACTTCCGCCACGGCGTCGCTGAGCCCCTCGTCCATGGTAAAACGTTCGCGGTCCCAGTCGCAGGATGCGCCCAGCTTTTTCAACTGGCGGATAATCGTATTGCCGTATTCCTCGCGCCAGGCCCACACCCGTTTGACAAACGCCTCCCGGCCCAGGTCATGGCGGGTTTTCCCTTCCTTGCGCAAGGCACGCTCCACCACATTCTGGGTGGCAATACCCGCATGGTCGGTACCGGGAAGCCAGAGCGTGTTCCGCCCCTGCATGCGCCGCCAGCGGATGAGGATATCCTGGATCGTCGTATTCAGAGCGTGGCCCATGTGCAGGATGTCCGTGACGTTCGGCGGCGGAATCACAATGCAATACGGGTCCCCTCCCCGATCAACCTCGGCATGAAACGCCCGGGTATCCAGCCAGCGGCGATACCATTTCTCTTCGACCTGCACCGCGTTATAGGTTTTATCCAGTTCCGGCATCATGTCTCCCCGTTATGAAAACAATCAACCCGGCTTTTTGGATTGTTTCTGTTTCAGGGCTTCCTGTTCTTCCATAAACAGCTTGTATTCCATGCTGTCCACCAGCGCTTCCCAGGAAGCCTCGATGATGTTCTCGGAAACACCCACTGTACCCCAGGAACTTTCGCCGTCGCTCGACTCGATGATCACGCGCGTCTTGGCCGCCGTGGCCTCTTTGGGGTCCAGGATGCGCACATGATAGTCCGTCAGCGCCACCTGGGAAATGGACGGATAAAACCGGATTAGGGCCCGACGCAGGGCATTATCCAGTGCATTGACAGGGCCATCACCTTCGCCGACGGTATGTTCGATTTCACCGCCCACATTCACCTTGAGGGTGGCCTCCGAGACACACGATTCCTGTTTGCCCCGTTTTTCGACAATGACCCGGAAACCTTCCAAGCAGAAGAACGGTTTGTGTTTTTTCAGCACCTTTTGAATGAGCAGTTTGAACGACGCATCCGCGGCCTCAAATTCATAGCCCTTCTTTTCAAGCTGTTCCAGCTTATTTAGCACTTCGCGGATTTCCGGTGACGACTTGCTCATCTCGACGCCCATCTGGACCGCCTTGAGGAGGACATTACTGCCGCCCGACAGCTCCGAAATCAGGATGCGGCGCTCATTACCCACCGTCTCCGGATCTACATGCTCAAAACTCCGCGGGATTTTCTCCACCGCGTTGACGTGCATGCCCGCCTTGTGGGCAAAAGCGCTTTCCCCCACGTAGGCCGCCTTGCGGTTATGCAGCAGGTTCAGGAGGTTATCCACCATCCGTGAAAGCTCAAATAGTTTCTTCAATCCGCCTTTCTTACAGCACGGGAGTCCCATCTTCAGTTCCAGGCAGGGAATGATTGCGCACAGGTTGGCATTCCCGCACCGCTCACCGTAGCCGTTGATCGTGCCCTGCACATGCACCGCGCCGGCCCGGACCGCTTCAATGGAATTGGCCACCGCCAGTTCGCCGTCGTTATGGGAATGAATACCCAGCGGTATGGAAATCTCCTGGGCCACCAGCCGGGTGATGTTGAAAATCTCATGGGGCAAACTGCCGCCCCGCGTGTCGCAGAGGACCAGGCAGTCGGCGCCGGCCTCCAGCGCCGCCTTCAACACCGCCATGGCGAACGCCGGGCTGTCCTTATAGCCGTCGAAAAAATGCTCGGCGTCAAAAATGACCTGTTTGCCATGCTCCTTGAGGTAGCGGACAGTATCCCGAACCATGGCACGGTTTTCCTCTTCAGAGGTGCGCAGCACATCCGTGACATGCAGCTTCCATGATTTTCCAAAAATAGCGCTCACCGCCGTCGGCGCCTCAATCAGTTTCTGAGTTCCATGATCTTCGCCCACCGGCGTATGCGCCCGACGGGTGCTCCCGAAAGCCACGATCTTCGCATGATTCAACTTGTGCTTGCTGATCTCATGGAAGAATTCCAGGTCCTTCGGGTTGGAGGCGGCAAACCCGCCTTCGATATAGTCCACGCCGAATTCATCCAATTTCAATGCCAGCCGAATCTTGCCGCCGCTGGAAAGCGAAACACCCTCCCCCTGCATGCCGTCGCGCAGGGTCGTATCATAGATCTGAATCTTATTCATATTCCCTCCCGTCTTTCGCCGACCGGCTATCCGCACCTTTCATCGCCTTCCGGGCGACCGGCGCCGGCGGTCCAATCCAAACGCCTTATGTAACGCAATAACGGCCCGATCCGCCAGAGACTTTTTAATCAGCACCGACACTTTGATTTCGGATGTGGAGATCATCTCAATATTGATACCCAAGGCCGCCAAGGCCTTGAACATCTGAAATGCGACCCCCGAATGCCCGCGCATCCCGACTCCGACAACGCTGATCTTGGCGATATCATCGTCCAACGTGATGTCCTTGACCCCCACCGCTTCCCCCGCCGCCCGGATGACCTGGCGGGTTTTAACCACATCCTCCGCCGGCACAGTGAAGGAAATATCCGCCAAACCATGCGCGCTGGTATTCTGAACGATCATATCAACATTGACACCGGCGCCGGCCAGCCGGCCGAACAGCCGCGCCGCAATGCCGGGCTTATCCGGGACGCCGGACAGGGTCACCTTGGTTTCCTCCTTATCCGCTGAAACGCCGCGCACGACAACGTCTTCCATGTTTTTTACCTCTTCCTTGACCAGGGTTCCCGGCGCATGGGAAAAGCTGGAAAGCACCTCCAGTTCCACGCCGTATTTTTTGGCATACTCCACCGAACGCGACATCAGCACCTTGGCCCCCAAACTGGCCAATTCCAGCATTTCATCGTAGGCAATTTCATCAAGCTTGCGGGCCCGCTTCACAATGCGCGGATCGGCCGAATACACCCCTGCCACGTCCGTGAAGATTTGACAGCGATCCGCCTTCAGCGCCGCGGCGATGGCCACCGCCGTGGTATCAGACCCCCCCCGCCCCAGCGTGGCAATATCTTTTGATGGCGTCTGTCCCTGGAAACCGGCTACGATGACCACATGTCCATCCCGCAAATGCCGGGATATCCGTTTCGGATTGATCCCGAGTATTTTCGCCTTGCGATGCATGGCATCCGTAAAAATGCCGGCCTGAGGCCCCGTCAACGACACCGCATCCGCGCCCATGGCATGGAGGGCCATGGTCAGTAACGCCCCCGATACCTGCTCGCCGGTGGACATTAACATATCCATTTCCCGGTCGCTCGGCGCATTGGTGATCCGGTGCGCCAGCCGGATGAGGTCATCCGTGGTATCGCCCATGGCACTGACCACAACGACCACCGCATGACCCTTGCGTTTCATATCCATGATGCGCCCGGCCACCCGCCGGATGCATTCCGGATTGGCCACGGAACTACCGCCGAATTTCTGAACAATCAATCCCATTGAGGCCGCTCCCTTAAAAATCCTCGATCCGGAAGCGAACGGTTTTCGCTCCCACGATGTTGAGGGCATCGATTTCCTCCATAGCCTCCCGAAACGCCTGTTCATGTCCCAGGTGCGTAATGACGATCACCGGCACCTGTTTACCGGCCTGGACCTCCTTTTGAAGCAGGGAGGCGATGCTGATACCATGCCGCCCAAGCACCGCCCCGATCTGGCCGAAGACCCCCGGTTTATCTAGCAGGGTCAGGCGTAAATAATAGCGGACCTTGCTGGCGCCGATTTCCCGGATGCGGCCGGCATGGTTATGAAGGATAAAGCCAGGAGCGCGCCGAAGCACATGGCTGGTGAGATCCCGGGCCGCGTCCACGACATCGCTGAGCACGGCGCTGGCCGTCGGATCCCGGCCGGCGCCCTGGCCGTAACAGAGCATATCGCCGACACTGTCGCCTTCGATCAGGACGGCGTTGAATATGCCATGGACGGAAGAAAGAATATGATTCATGGGAATCAACGTCGGATGCACCCGGATCTCCACCTCCCCGTTAATCTCCTTGATTACCGCCAGCATCTTGATGCGGTAGCCAAGATCCAGGGCGTAGGAAATATCGATCGCATTGAACCCGCGAATACCTTCCACCGCCACCGCCTTCATGGGGACATGGAACCCATACGCCAGCGACGCCAGGATAACCGCCTTGTGGGCGGTATCGATTCCGTCAATATCCAGGGCCGGTTCCACTTCGGCAAAGCCGGCTTTCTGGGCGTCCTTGAGTGCCTTATCGAATGAAATCCGATCCTGTTCCATCCGCGTAAGGATGTAATTGCAAGTTCCGTTCAAGATGCCGTAGATCCGTTGAATACGATTCGACACCAGGCCTTCCCGCAGAGACCGGATCAGCGGGATGCCGCCCCCCACACTGGCTTCAAAAAACACATTGGCCTGATGATCCTCCGCGAGACGGAAGATTTCCTCGCCATGTTCCGCCAAAAGCGCCTTGTTCGCCGTGATAACCGGTTTACCTAAAGATAATGCTTGCACCATTAAATCTTTGGCGGCTCCGACGCCGCCGATGAGTTCGATCACGAGGTCAACATCCGGGCTGTTCACCACTGACGCCGCGTCATGCGTCAACAGTCCTGGCGCCAGCCGAACCCCCCGATCCCGCTCACCATCAATATCGGCGATGCGCCGCAACACCAGCCTGAGACCGGTCCGGCTTTCAATCAGATCGCCATGGTCCTGCAAGGATTTCACCACCCCGGAACCAATGGTGCCGAACCCGAGCAATCCAACGCCTATTTCCTTCCTGTTCATAACACGTCCACCCCTCATGGTTTTCCACTGTTTATCCACGGCATTAGATGGGCACCTTATCACGTTCCCCTTGCCTTTCAAGCATAATGTCGGCTTCAGCAGAAAACACGTTGACATCCATCCTCAACCAAATACAATGAGTGAGTGATTTTCAACCTGCGGAATCCAAGGAGAGCATTATGGACTATGGACTGACGGAACAACAAGTGATGATCCGGGATTTATGCCGGCAAATCGCCCAGGAAAAACTCAAACCCGTCCGCGCGCACTACGATGAAACCGGAGAATTTCCTCATGACATACTTAAGATTTTCGCCCAGTCCGACCTGTGCGGCCTCTATATCGAAGAAAAATACGGCGGCATGGGCGGCGGGGTCATGGATCTTTGTGTCGCCGTCGAGGAACTCTCCAAGGTCTGCAGCGGCATTGCTCTGAGCGTGGCGGCCACGGCGCTGGGCACCTTCCCCATTATTCTGCACGGCAACGACGAGCAGAAGCAGAAATACCTGCCCCGCATCGCCAAGGGTCAGTCCATCGCCGCTTTCGGGCTGACCGAAGCCAATGCCGGCAGTGACGCCGGTGCCATCGCCACCACTGCCGTCCGTGACGGCGATTTTTACGTCCTCAACGGCACGAAACAATGGATCACCAACGGCGGCGAGGCCGAGATTTACTCCGTGGTCGCCAAAACCGACAAGACCAAGGGCCCGCGCGGCGCCAGCGCCTTCATTCTTGAAAAAGGCATGCCGGGCTTCACCTTCGGCAAAAAGGAAAACAAGATGGGCATTCGCGCCTCCGCCACACGGGAGTTGGTTTTCCAGGATTGCCGGGTGCCCAAGGCCAACCTGCTGGCCAAGGAAGGCATGGGCTTCATCGTGGCTATGAAAACATTCGATACCTCCCGCCCCGGCGTTGCCGCCCAGGCACTCGGCATCGCCGCCGGCGCACTGGATGAGGCCGTGCAATACAGCCGCCAGCGGCGCCAGTTCGGAAAACCGATCTGCTCTTTCCAGGGCATCCAGTTCTTGCTGGCCGACATGGCCACCCAGGTCGAGGCGGCTCGGACGCTGGTCTATCAAGCCGCGCGCTATATCGACAGCGGCGCCAAGGATGTCGCCAAAATATCGGCCATGTCCAAGCTGTTCGCGTCGGACACCGCCATGCGCGTCACGACCGACGCCGTCCAGGTCTTCGGCGGCTACGGCTACATGAAGGAATATCCCGTGGAAAAAATGATGCGGGATGCCAAGATCACGCAGATCTACGAAGGCACCAACCAGATTCAGCGGGAAGTCATCGGGCTCAACCTGATCAAGGAAGCCGCCAGCCGGAAAAATTAACCCAGCTTCTGCGGAGAAGCGGTATAACATTCCATCATTCCAGATTCATGAGCAACCGCCAATCTTTCCTGCCCCGGCGCCAGAAGGATGACGATCCGCACAACCCTCGGGCGACGGCGGTCAATACCGGAACCGATTGTGCGCGGTGCGGGAATTGCTGTCGCTGGGCTGGCATCGTACGGATTCAACCGACCGAAGCCGATGCCATCGCACGCCGCCTGAACCTGACGCCCTATAACTTCACCGCCCAGTACACGCGCCTCCTGCCTGATCGCTCGGGGCTTAGTCTCACGGAAACCAAGAATGGCGCCTGCGTGTTCCTCTCCGGCAATGACTGCCAGATTCACAACGTCAAGCCCCGGCAATGCCGCGATTTTCCACACGCCTGGACCTGCGAGCCGGCAAAGAACAGGTGCCGGGCCTATGCCTTGACGGCTTTCGTTTAGTGGCCCTGACTTATGAAACGTCTGCCTCCATGGATCCGCATCCGGCTTAAAACTGACGGCCATTATGCCGCCGTGCAGAACGCGCTGGAAACATCATCCCTGCATACGGTCTGCGAAAACGCGCAATGTCCCAACAAGCAGGAATGCTTCAACCGCGGAACCGCCGCGATGATGATTCTCGGCAACCTTTGCACGCGCCAATGCCGGTTTTGCGCGGTCCGCGGCGGAACTCCTTTATCTGTCGATCCCGATGAACCGGCCCGCGTCGCCAATCTGGCGGCTCGGCTCGGCATCCGGCACGTCGTGGTCACCAGCGTGACCCGGGACGACCTGCCCGATGGCGGCGCCGCCGTGTATGCTGAAACCATTACCCGCCTCAAAGCCCTACCCGCTGTGACCGTGGAAGTGCTCATCCCCGATTTCCAGGGTGACATCCAGGCCATCAACCGGGTACTGTCCGCCGGGCCGGACGTCTTCAATCATAATTTGGAAACCGTCGCCCGGCTTCAGCCGGCCATTCGTCCCCAGGCAGATTTCCACCGGTCGCTTTCGGTTCTGCGGACGGCATCCGCCTACTCCGCCGGAGTCAAGCCTACGTTAAGGGCTCAGTTACAGTCTGCGGCAATGAAGGCTGGACCGGCAAGCCCCCATCCTCTTGTGAAATCCGGCTTGATGGTGGGCCTTGGGGAAACCGATGACGAGCTGTTCGAGGCCCTGGATGATTTACGAGCGGTCGGATGCGAGGCCTTGACCCTCGGCCAATATCTGGCGCCTTCGCGCCGGCACGTCCCTGTGGACCGGTTTGTTCCCCCCGATCAATTCGCCCGCTACCGGGAACGGGCTTTGGCCATGGGCTTCACCGCGGTTGCCGCGGGTCCGCTGGTGCGGTCGTCGTACAACGCAGAAACGCTGTTCCGGGAAAAGAACACGGGAATGATAACTTAGCGTGCTGTCACTAACGCTTCTTTACATTTGAATATGTCATCCCGAACGCAGGGAGGGATCTCCAACTCGTTGGTTACGAAAGAGATTCATCTCCCGACGCTCTATGAGGTCGGGATCGAAATGACATGCTTTTCTAATGCTGTAAAGTTATTTAGAGGACACTACACTAGAGACGTTCCAGTTCGTCAGAACCGCACATTGATTTTCATGAGCACATACACCTCTTATCGCTTGGCCCAGCTTGTCAGCCAGAGGCTTCCCCGCCGGTTTGCGTACTGGGTAGGCCTCCGGATCGCCGACCGGTTTTTTGCCCGCGACCAACAGGGGCGCCGGGCGGTGATGTCCAACCTGAGCCGCATCCTGGAATCGCAAGGCACGCATGCGTCGGAAGAAAGCTTAAGACAAATGGCCCGCAGAAATTTTCAGTATTTTGGAAAATATCTGGTGGACTTTTTCAGGTTTTCCCGGTTTCAGCTGAAGGATGTCCATCGGCTGGTGAGCATGGAACACCTGGAATACCTGGAAGAGGCGGAACGCCTGGGTCAGGGCGTGGTGCTGATCACGGCCCACCTCGGCAATTGGGAGTTGGGCGCGGCCATCCTTTCGTCGCTGGGACGCCGCTTGAGCGCCGTCTATTTTCCCCAGCGCGCCAGCAAGATCAACGAGTTGTTTCAAAAGCACCGGAGCCAGCGCGGCATCCACCTGATCCCGTTCGGTCACGCGGCGCGCGGCGTCCTGAAAGCCCTGAAAAACAAGGAGCACGTCGCCATGCTGGCCGATCGCGATTATACCACCCACCATGACGAACCGATTCTGTTCTTTGGCCGTCCCGCGCGACTGCCCAGCGGACCGGCGCGAATCGCAATAAAAACAGGCTGTCCCGTTGTGCCGACGTTCCTCGTGCGCCAGGAAGATGATACCTTTCGACTGCGCTTCCATCCGCCCATTATCCCGACACCGAAGATGTCGGTGGAACAGATGCGGCTCCGGGTCCGGGACGCCCTTGAATCGGAAATCGCCAGGAATCCCCTGCAATGGTTTATGTTCGACGATTTCTGGGAATTAAGGAATCACCATGAACCCAGCCGCAATCCATAATCCAACCTGCTGTATCATCGTGCCGGCGTATCTGGAAGAACGGCTGATTGCTGATGTCGTCCGGCGCATGCTTCAGGTCCTGCAACCGGTCATTGTCATTGACGACGGGTCGCCGGACCGGACAGCGGAGCAAGCGGCATCGGCCGGCGCCGTCGTGCTCCGCCACGCGCGTAATCAAGGCAAGGGCGCGGCCCTGCACACCGGGTTCCTGTATGCCAAGGAACACGGCTTCGACACACTCATCACCATGGATGCGGACGGTCAACACGCTCCGGCCGATATCTGCCGATTTCTCGAAGCGTATGCCAGCACCGGAATTCCAGTGCTGGTCGGCAACCGGATGGAGAATCCGGCGCCCATGCCGCGCGTCCGCCGCTGGACCAACCGGTTCATGAGCTGGTATCTGGGGCGTGAAATGAAGCAGGTTGTCCCCGATACGCAATGCGGTTTCCGCCTGTATCGCTGTGATATTCTGCCATCGGAGGCGCCCAATTCCATGGGCTACGCGGCCGAATCGGAGATCCTCCTGCAGTTGGCAACGCGCGGTGTCCGCATGGGATCCGTGCCCATTACAGTCATCTATCAGGATGAAACCAGCAAGATCCACCCCATCCGGGATACCCTCCGCTTCTTCCGGATGATCCGGCGGTATCGGCAGAGCACCCGTCATGCGGATCGCGGCACCCCGCCGGGAGCGGGGTTAAATTAGGTTAAATGAGAAGGCTGATCTCCCTTGCAGCGAGCTGTGATATAATAATCACGCTCAAAGTAATAACGGCCTTGACAGGCCATAACGCATCAGGAGACCAGCCATGAAAAAAGGTGTCACGATCGGGATGGATTTGGGAGACAAAAACATCAGGTATGCATTCTGAATCAAGCGGGAAAGATCATTGTGGAAGAGGAAGTAGCCGGTAACCGCACCGCAATGGCAATTTATTTTAAGCAGTATCGCGGAGCAGTGGTGGCGATGGAAACCGGAACCCATTCCCGATGGGTCAGCCAGATCGCGGCGGCGGGTCTGGAAGTGTTGGTCGGGAACGCACCCGAATGGTCAACCATGTGCGAAGCGTGGTGAAGAGTATGGGCGAACGACTGCCGCCATCCAGCGCGGCATCCTTTGGACGCAAGGCCAAGATTCCGGAGGCTTTGAATGAGGCTATGCAATCGATGCTGGAAATGATCCGGGAGTTGACGAAGAAGATTCGCGGGTATGATTTGATGATCAAGGCAACGGCGGCCGACAAATATCCGGAGACGGAACAGTTGCGCCAGGTAGGAGGAGTTGGGCCGTTGACGGCGCTGGCGTATGTGCTGACGTTGGAAGAACCGGAACGGTTCGCCAAGAGTCGCATGGTAGGCCCCTATCTTGGATTGGTCCCGCGGCTCGATCAATCGGGGCAAATTGACAAGCAATTGCGGATCACCAAGCATGGAGATGGTTATCTGCGGCGGCTCCTGGTCGGTAGCGCCAATTACATTCTGGAACCGTTTGGACCGGACTGGATAGCGGCCTTGCACTTCGAGTGCGAAAATTAGATTGCAGCCCCATGACGGACCCAACCATGCACCGGGCCATAAATAATGACCCATTATAGAGTGCGAATGGAAGCATGACATTCCTCGGGATCGAAAACCAGCGCCCGCCACGTCGCTCGCTTCTTGACAAGCCTTCTCATGGAAGGCGGCTGCGCCGCAATCCGTCAGCTGACGGACCGTTCTAACGAACGACTCCTACAATAATTTGATGTAGCGGCGGTTCGATAGAACCGCTCCGGGTAACCAGGGACGGAAAGGCATGCCGTTCTGACGGACGGCCGGTGGCACAGTTGGATAACCTGAGATTACCTGGCGCGAATTATTCCTGGTCCTCGGCGGGAGATTCCTCATCCGGAACAGCCTCGGCTGTATTCTTCCGGGGTGAGAGATCTTCGAACTTGGCGGAGACGAGCAGATATTCCTGCCAGTCGGTGAATACCATGCCTTCCCGTCGGTTCCGGACATACCGGCCCAGATCATTCCGGACCGAAGCCAAAAGGGACTGACTCGCCGGCACGCGGGAATCCACGTAACCCACAACAAAGCCGTTCTTGACGGGAATCAGTTCGGTCAGCTCCCGGGAATTGTGCGTCAGCACATCCTTGACCAGCGCGTAGAAATGCTCAAAGTCGTTGTTATCAAGCCCTTCCTTGACTGAAAACGGCTCCGAGGTCACCACTTCCAGTCCGGATCCCTTCAAGGCTTTGGCAAACGACGCGCCTTTGTCCACAGCGGCGAATGCGGCGTCATAGATACGCCGGGCGACCTGTTCCAGCTTTTCCGCCACCGCTTCATCCATGGCGGCCTGGATGACGTCAGCCCGGACTTCCCCATAATCCGGGATGCGGGCATCGGTTCGATTATCGTAAGCCAGAAGATAATAAGCGCTGGCGCCCTTGAGCGGATGGCTGAAGTAATCATCCGGTGTCCGACGCAGCTCGAAAGCCGCTTTGCTGAACTCCAGGTTTTCATCGAGCCCGGGAATGACCTCCCGGGCCGAAAAATACACCGACGTGATTACGGGCAAACCAGTAGCCCGCGCCGCGTCTTCAAAGGACGGGGCCCGGCCTTCTCTATCGGGAGCCAGCGCCACCTCAAAATCTGACACCCGGTCTCCGGCCTGCACCACCGCATCCTCCCAGGCCAATTGCTTGCGCAGGTCATCTTCCACGGCTTCAAATGGCGTCGCCGTCAGCAGATCGTTGGACCCTCGCGTGGTAAAATCCTCGATGTGATCGTCGTAATAGTCCTGCAGCGTCGCCTCATCGAAACTGCCTTCGTCAACGAAATCTTCGATGGGAAAAGCCACTGTTTTCACGCGCATTTTCTCGGGAATCTTGAATTCCTCCCGATGGCCTTCAAAGTAAGCCTTCGCCTCGTCTTCGCTGACTTTCACGGAATGGGCGATATCGTCCCGGCTCAGGAAGACATAACTAACGACAAACGTATCGTACAACTGATGAAAGACCTGCTCAACTTCCAGCGGCGACACCCATACGGCCTGGGCCAGGAGATACTTGATCTTGTTCAGAAGAAGTTCCTGGTGGATATGCGCCTCGAACTGCGCTTCCGACGTCTGAAGGCTGGCGAGAAACTGGCTCACAAACGCGTCATAACGATCCTGCTGAAACTGGCCATTGACGGAAAAATACGGCTGTTGCCGGATTGCGCTGATCACCTCGTCGCTGGTGACGGGGACCTCCAGGCCGGCGGACTCCCGCAAGGCTGCCAGCCGCCGCCAAGCCATAGTGCGGAGCACCTGGTCCACCCGTTCGTTGACCTTCAAGGGACGTCCGAACATCAGGGACATGGATAAAAGCGAATTAAAATAAGCGGATTGAAATTCCTCGGGTTTCACAAACTTGCCGTCCAGCTTGCCGATGCGGTTAACCTGATCCGGCGCCGGGCCACCGCCGGTCTGGGTGGTCCACGCCACGAACGACACCACCACGATAAATGCAAAAATACTCCACAGAACCTTGTTCCGGATGAGCTTATTGAAGTGAGTGATAAACATCATGGGCAACGCCCTTTCAACACGGTTTCGGGGCAAGACCATACCGGGACCGGCCGACCCCGTCAATGACGAAAATTTTCCGCCATCAATTTTATTGTTTCCATTGCCGGATCAGCGGCTATAATTCGCCACCATGAACTTTGAGGAGAAAGTATGAAGCCGTCCTCTTTTTATGTCACGACGCCGATTTATTACGTCAATGACTCGCCCCATATCGGGCACGCTTATACAACGATCCTGGCCGACGTGCTGGCCCGGTATCACCGCCTGGCCGGCGTCCCCACTTTTTTTCTAACAGGCAGTGATGAACACGGCCAGAAGGTCCAGCGCGCGGCGGAAAAGGCCGGGATCACGCCGCAAGAACAGGCGGATCGGACGGTTGTCCATTTCCAGGCGCTCTGGAAAAAGCTGGGAATCACCCATGATGATTTCATCCGGACGACCGAGCCGCGCCATACCCGCGTGGTCCGGAAAATCCTGCAAGCCCTCTACGACCAGGGCGAAATCTATAAAGCGGAATACGACGGCTGGTACTGCGTGCCCTGCGAGCGGTTCTACACCGACCGGGACCTGCAGGCCGGCAAGTGCGTCGAATGCGGACGCAGTTTGGAGCGGATCACTGAGTCCAATTATTTCTTCAAGATGAGCGCCTACCAGGACTGGCTCATCCGCTACATCCACGAGCACCCGGAGTTCATCCAGCCGGACTTCCGCCGGAACGAAACCCTCGGCTTCCTCCAGAAGCCGCTGAATGATTTGTGCATTTCCCGGCCCAAGTCCCGGCTGGCATGGGGCATTGATCTGCCCTTCGATTCCGGGTTCGTGACCTACGTCTGGTTCGATGCCCTGGTCAACTACATCAGCGCCGCGGGTTACCTGGACGACGACGCCCGCTTTCAACGCTGGTGGCCGGCCAACTATCACCTGATCGGCAAGGACATCCTGACCACCCACACGGTCTACTGGCCCACCATGCTCAAGGCGATGGGTGTGCCGATGCCCAAAACCATTTTTGCCCACGGCTGGTGGCTGATCGGCGACAGCAAGATGAGCAAGTCGGCCGGCAACGTTATCAATCCCATCGACCTGGCCGACCGCTACGGGGTGGACGCCTTCCGTTACTTCCTCCTGGCCGAGATGACCCTGGGCCAGGACTGCCATTTTTCCGAAGAGGCGTTCATCCGCCGTTGTAACGCCGACCTGGCCAACGACGTGGGCAACCTGCTGAGCCGCATCACCAAGCTGGTGACCAGTTATTGCGGCGGCATAATTCCCGCGCCGGGCGAAGATACGGCCGACGAACCGATCCTGCGCCAGGCTGTTCTAAAGGCGGTGAAAACCATGGAAGAAAGCCTGGGACGCATGCGTCTGGATCTCGGCCTCGCGGCCGTCATCGGCGCCGTGCGGGAAGCCAACCGTTACCTGGAAAAGCGTCAGCCCTGGACCCTGGCCAAGCAGACGGACAAACGCCCTCTGGGCACGGTCCTTTATCATGCCGCGGAAACCCTGCGGATCGTCAGCGGCCTGCTGTATCCCGTCATGCCCGATAAAATGATTCTTCTGCGCCGAACGCTGGGACTGCCGGCCGAGGCGCCGGCGCTGGATCAGCTCAGCGTCTGGGGAAAACTTCCGCCGGATACTGTCCTGGGCGAGACGGTCATACTGTTCCCACGCATTACCACGGCGCCGGCCGAGGCTAAGCCCCTGGCAGCCGGCCAAGTCCCGAAAACGGACCTGGTCGAATATGCCGACTTTGCGAAGATCCAGTTGAAGACGGCTAGGATTCTCAGCGCCGAAAAGGTCGAGGGCGCCGACAAACTGCTCAAGCTCCAGATCGAAATTGGAGGCGAAACGCGCCAGATTGTGGCGGGCATTGCCCAGCATTATGCGCCGGCGGACCTGGCGGGAAAAACTGTCGTGGTCGTGGCCAATCTCAAGCCGGCCAACATTCGCGGGGTGGAATCCAATGGGATGCTCCTGGCGGCCTCCCAAGGCCCGGCACTCCGTCTGCTTACGGTGGACGGTGATCTGCCCAGCGGCGCCGGCATAAAATAGCCGGATATAATTTATTAAAGGAATCAACAATGAAAATTTTTATCGTTACCGACCTGGAAGGCGCCAGCGGCGTATTTAAATTCGGGCAGGTTCGCGAAAAGCAAAATCCGCTGTTTCATGAAGCCATGGAATATTTAATGGGCGATATTGCCGCCGTTGTGAAAGGGTTGCGGGAGGCCGGAGTTAAAGACATTGCTGTCTTGGACGGCCATAATGGCGGTAATAATTTTATCCCCCACTTGATGGTGTCCGGAGCCAGATATGTCACCGGAGCTCCTCCATGCCGAAAATGGGGATTGGATGCCTCTTGCGACGGGTTGATCCTGCTGGGTTATCACGCCATGTGGGGCACGAAAGACGGCGTTTTGTATCACACCCAATCTTCGTCCAGCGAACACCGCTACTGGTATAACGGCGTGGAATCCGGCGAACTGGCGCAAGCAGCTCTTTACGCCGGCCATTTCGGCGTGCCACCCATCATGGTTTCCGGCGACGAAGCCACGTGCCGCGAGGCGCGGAAGTTTTTCGGCAAGGCGTGCGTCACTATCGCGGTTAAAAAAGGGCTCACGCGCGAAGCGGCGATCCTGTATCCGTTCGAGGAAACACGCCAGGCGCTTTATGAAGGCGCCCGGCGCGCGGTCGCGGCAATCCCCCGGTGCAAAACGTATAAAGTGCGCCTGCCAATTCGCGCCAAAGTTCAGTATTTTGAAGTGGTCGGCTATCCTTCGCAAACACGCATCGTCACCCGCCAAGGCAAAATCACCGATCTTTCCAATTACGGGAACATTACGAATTTTTAAACATTCCAGGATCAGCGGATCTGATCCTGGGGAAAGGAACAACACATGGAACAGAAAATACGTGCCAAGCTTGAAGAACTGCGAAAGATGCTGCAGAACGACGGCGGTGACCTGGAGGTGATCAGCATCACCGGATCGGACGTTCAGTTAAAGCTCAAGGGCGCCTGTGGATGCTGTCCTCACGCCACTATGACCATCAAACAGGGACTGGAACGCATCCTGCGGGAAGAAGTGGACCCGACGATCACCGTGACCCAGGTGAAGTAATCATGGCGGGGCGAATCGTCCCGATGAGCCGTCCATCGGTCACACGCCGCTCGTGCAGGTGCGCCGTATCATGGATGCTTCGCACGCGCTGGTTCTGGCCAAAACCGAGGGCCGGTATCCCGCCTGTTCGGTCAAATGCCGGATCGGCGCGGACTAACTCAATTTCATCGCGGACCGGATGATCTCCAGGGTTTCCTTTCCGAATTGACGGGCTTTGGCAGGGCCGATGCCCCGGATGAGCAGAAGGTCTTCCGGGGTGCGCGGCTGGGCAAGGACCAGTGCCTTGAGCGTCTTGTCGGGATATATGATATACGCGGGCACGCCGCCCATGATCGCCGCTTTCCGTCGTCGCCATTCCTTCAGACGCTCCAAGACGGCCGCCGCCGGGCCGCTCGCCGGGAAATCGTCCGGCACCGTATCCGCGGCCTTCCTGCCTGCCCTAACCTGTGGTGAACCGAGTCGAACCAGCTTGGTTGAAGGGCCGGATTTGCCGCGTCGCACCGTAACGCCTGGAGACGGGCGCCGCGCGGGCATAACCAAGGGTATGCTTTTTTGGCCCTGGGCCACTTCATAGCCCAACGGCATCAGCGTAACGGTCGGATACTTATCGCCGCTGACCGCGATGCAACCGGCGGCGATCAGCGCATCGATCAGGCTCCACACGAAATCCGAACCCTCCTCCGCCAATAATCCATAGGTGGATTGCCGGTCCAACCCGGCATCCAGCACCTCTTTGGCGCGGGAACCGACCAGGGTCTGGGTGATACGGCCGCGCCCAAAGCGACCTTGCAGGCGTCCCACGCAACAGAGCGCCTTCTGAATGATAATCGTTTCATCCGCAGTGGGAAGGCGCGCGCCTTCGCGCACAGTGTGGCGCGAGCGGCAACGGTCACAACGGCCGCAGACGCGATGGTCCCCGGCATCCGTATCGCCGAAATAGTTCAGGATATAATACTGCCGGCACTCGGGACAGTCGGCATAGTCGATCATGCGCCGTAACTTCAACTCGTCCCGCTTGCGCTTGGCGTCCAACCGTTCGTAGTCGATGGCCAGGCTGTCCGGCGCTTTGATGGGCTTGATCAGCTCGGTGGTATAGGTCCGTTCGCCCGGCGCGTAGTCACGCCGCATGAATCCGGCGCGTTCCAGAAGGTGCAGGGCCGTGGCCACCGCCATGTCGTTGGGGATGTCGATCATGGACTTGGCGATGGCCGCAATCGACATATGAATGGGCCCTTGGGCGCACAAGCGGATCAGGGTTTCGCGGGTATTGGCGATGATGGCGCGGGTCGGATTGGCGCCCTCGATAAAGAACTCCTGCGTGCGGATATCCGCGTAGTTGAACAGCAGTTCGCAATGCGCCGGTTCTCCGTCACGGCCCGCCCGGCCGGCTTCCTGGTAATAGGCCTCCACACTGCCGGGGATGTCGTAGTGCAGGATGAAGCGCAGATCGGCGCGGTCGATTCCCATGCCAAAAGCGTTGGTGGCCACCGCCACCGGAACCGCGCCGCTCATAAACCGGGTTTGGGCGCGAGTGCGTTGTTCATTAGTCATGCCGCCGTGATAAGCGACGCAGTCGCCGCCCAGGGCACGCAGTTCCCTAATCCGACGCTCGACGTTTTTGCGCGTGGCGCAATACACGATACCGGTCCCTCCGGCACGGGTCGCCTCCAGCACACGCTCCAACTTTTCGCCCTTGTTCCGAACGCGAGTGACCACGAAAGCGAGATTGTGGCGGGCAAACCCGGTCACGAACGTATGGGGCGGCTGGCGCCCGGCCCGGTCCAGCGCCAGCTGGGTGATAATGTCGGCACGAACTTCCGGCGTCGCCGTGGCAGTCAGTGCAATCACCGGCGGTTGTCCGATTTCCCGGAGCGCGTGTTTCAAACGGAGATAGTCGGGGCGAAAATCATGACCCCACTGGGAGATACAGTGGGCCTCGTCAATCGCAAATAAAGCGATGGAGAGGGGCGCCAGCGCGGAGACGAACCGCGCGCTTTTGAATCGTTCCGGCGCGATATACACCAGCCGGAACTCGCCGCGCATCATGCGCGTGATGCGGTCATCCAGCTCATGATCGTTCAGGGAGGAGTTGATGAAGGTCGCGGAAATGCCCTTGGCGGTCAAACCGTCCACTTGGTCCTTCATCAGGGCGATCAGGGGCGAGACCACCACCGTGATCCCCTCCAGCAACAGCGCCGGAAGCTGATAGCAAAGTGATTTTCCGCCGCCGGTCGGCATCACCACCAAGGTGTCGTCTCCGGCCAGCACCGAGCGGATGACACCTTCCTGGCCGTCGAGAAACTCCCGGAATCCGAAATGACGCTCCAGGACAGCTTGCGCTGTAAGTTCGGCTTGCATGGACATTTGATCGAGGCTTGGTTTACGAAATGGGTGATGCACCAGGCGGCTGCGACGCATGCGCCTTATTCGATCACCTTCGGCATCACAAGAAATACTCCGTCCCACCGGGGTGACATCCGCCGCGAGAACCGCAAGGAAATCCCCCAGGCTCTTCCACGATTCGACGCCAGTGCGATCAGGATATCATGCTGACCGGCGGAGGCCAGGAACGGGATCATGGCTTTATCCTGGCCGGCGGGATTGGTTCCGTTGGGATCATGAAAACGCGGTTTGCCGTCTATCCAGAGCTTGACCGGACCGTCATACCCAAGCCCCAGGGCCAGATTCATCCGCTCCGGACAGTCGATCCGGCAGGCATAATACACAAGCCGGTCCTGGGGCGCACATTGGAACAGGTCCAGATGAATATCCGCAAGCCTTCCGGTAAACTCGCGTTTTGTCAATCCCAGCGCTTTCCTGTTGCGGGGATACGCCAGGCCATGCAGTTTTCCGGCCGACGGCAGGGCGCGGCTGACCTGCCATTGCGTCACAAAATCGGACGTGGCCATGGGACAGCCCAGCGGCACCGGCCCGAAAACCGGCAAGGACCGGTCTGCAGCGTCCATGATATTGCAGTATGGCGCCGTTCCATACCCGTAATACAGTCGGTTAGAGGCCAACGTCTTACTTTCCAGGGAGGTGTTGATCCAGGCTGTATTTCCGCGCAAATCGATCCGGAAGATGAGGTTGCCAGGCTGTGTCCCGCCCAGCATAAATCCGGCCGGCTTTCCCGCCGCCTGAAGCCGTCCCATCACATGATCGAACACCACTTTGATCCGGGACCCATCGATTGCCACGTTCCGGAGAGCAATTGGCGGCAATCCGGCCTTCCGGTCGCCGCGGAGCACGGCCATGGCCTGGGCCAGCCGCCGGCCAAGCCTCTGCTGATCCTTGCCGCTGATATGAATGCCATCGTCATATTCCAGGTCGATGGCCGGCACGACCGCGCAATGCGTTATCACATCCGGCAGGCGCCGCTGTTGATCCTGAATCGAATTCCAGAACACGTTATTAAAGTCCTGGGAAAAGACGCCGGCAATCTGGACGGCAACACAAGGAAGCTTGGAATCACCAAAATCCCGGCGCATGGCGTTCAACAGGACTTTCATCCGTCGTGTGTAAAGCGACGCGTCACCCGCAATGGCGTCCGAACAGCCCTGATACCACACGACGCCGGCCACCCGACTGCCGTTTTTCCGGAAGCGCCGCAGCGTGGCGCCATACAGACTCCGGCCGCCCAGGTTTTTCCTGGCCGGATCCCACTGCGTCATAGATGTCCCGCCATGGCCGCAGGCTATCAACCCCTGGGGTACACCGGTGCGCCGCGCCATCTCCTGACCAAAGGCCACCCCGGGTCCGGTTCCGACCTTCGGATCACGCTGGACGCGCTTCCCGCCGTTCAAATCGAGATGCACCTGGTCCACGGCGGCGCCAAGATTATGAATCGGGTCTTTGGCCACCGCCCAGCGATCATCCATGTAAAACGCCCGAACGCGGAGATCGGGTTTCGCGGCATCCTTAATCAGGCCGATCCCCTCCATATTGGACTGGCCGCCCAGGATCCAGACGTCCCCGACGAGGACATCCCGAATCCGCATGGAATCCAACATCCGGCCGGCGGGGCTTTCGATCTTCAGTTTAATCTCATACGGGCCTCCGGCGATCAAACCGCGAAGCCGGCCCTGGAAAGCGCCCCGCGCCGCCTGCCCCACGGGAACATGCTTAAACCCTTTTATGGCGGAGCCGTTCCGCGTCACCCGCGCCACGACCCGCCCCGCGCCGGCGCATTCCCCGGCAAAGACCGCATCGCACTGGTTTTTCCGGTTCCGCTGCAACACCATCCGGTCGAACAATCCCCTGCTGATTTTCATGGCTTACAATTCCTTTATCGGTATTCACGGATTAAGACTTTAGGACAATATCACCCGCGCCGCGAAAAACAATCCCTTTATCGGCGCGTCATGACACGCCGACACATCCTTCTTGTCAAAAGGCCTGACATCCTTTACTGTTTCACGAAACGGAATGGCAAGGAATATTCAGAACCTCCTATCCGATTTCCGGAGATGTGCCTTATGCAAAAACGCGAACAACCTCCCGATTGCGAAATGCGGTTCACAGGCCAGGTGACCCCCGAACAGATTTGCCGGAGCATCCAATACCACTTGAAGTTTGACCGGTGCAAGAATTGGGCATCGGCCACCGATTTCGACAAATACCTGAGCCTGGCCATGACCATTCGGGACATGGCCGTGGAGCGCATGATCACGACCCAGGGCGCCTACCTTGACCACGACGTCAAGCGGGTCTATTACCTCTCCTTGGAATTCCTCATGGGCCGGCTCCTGAGCAACAATATGATTGCCATGCAGGCTTACGACGCCACGCGTCTGGCCCTGAAAAAGTTAAATCTGGACCTGGAAACCCTGTGCCGGAGCGAATCCGACGCCGGCTTGGGCAACGGCGGCCTGGGTCGGCTTGCCGCCTGCTTTCTGGATTCGATGGCCACCATGGAACTGCCGGCTTACGGATACGGACTCCGCTACGAGCACGGCATGTTCCGCCAGGAACTGGAAAACGGCTGGCAGCGGGAACGCCCGGACGACTGGCTTAAATACGGTTATCCCTGGGAGATGATCCGCCCGGAATATACCATCCCCGTGCTGGTCTATGGCCACGTCGAAAACCTGAGGGGGCACCGGGGTGAAACCACACCCGTCTGGGTCGATTGGCAAATGTTTGAAGGCCTGCCGTACGACATTCCAATCATCGGCTACGCCAACAACACTGTCAATTTCCTGCGCCTGTGGAGTTCCCGCTCCAACGAGGGATTCCGGCTCGACGTCTTCAACCAGGGCGATTATGTCAAGGCGGTCCAACAGGAAAACTGGGCGGAAATCGTCACCAAGGTATTATACCCATCGGACAACACCAGCGTGGGCCGGGAACTGCGCCTGATCCAGGAATATTTTCTGGTAAGCTGTTCCATCCGGGACATCATGCGGCGCTTCCAGAAAAACAATAAGGATTGGAACGACTTCCCGAAGAAAAACGCGGTCCAGATGAACGATACCCACCCCTCTCTGGCCGTGGTGGAGCTGATGCGTTATTTCCGGGATGAGATCAACCTGCCCTGGGACAAGGCGTGGGACCTGACGGTCCGCACCCTGGGTTATACCAACCACACGATCATGTCCGAGGCCCTGGAAAAATGGCCGGTGCCCCTGATGGAAAAGGTCCTGCCGCGCCATCTCCAGTTGATTTACGAGATTAATAAGCGTTTCCTGCAGAAGGTGGAAATCCGGTACCCTGGCGATGCCGGCCGGCTCCAGCGCATGTCGCTGATCGAAGAATCGAACCCCAAGCAGGTGCGCATGGCCCAACTGGCCATCGTCGGCAGTCACTCGGTAAACGGGGTGTCGGCCCTGCACTCGCGCCTGCTGACCCAGCAGGTGTTTCCGGAGTTCGCCGAGCTCTGGCCCGGCAAGTTCAACAACAAGACCAACGGCATCACCCAGCGGCGCTGGCTGCTGGTCTGCAATCCTGACCTGGCCGCCCTGATCACTCGAACCATCGGCGACGCCTGGATCAAGGACCTGGACCAGATGAAACGCCTGGAGGCGTTCGCGGAGAACCCGGAGTTCCAGGAGCATTTCATGGCCGTCAAGCACCAAAACAAGGTGCGGCTGGCCAGGCTTATCCGGAAAGTCACCGGCGAAACCGTGAATCCGCATTCGCTGTTTGACGTGCATATCAAGCGCCTGCACGAGTACAAGCGTCAGCTCCTCAATGCCCTGCATATTCTCACCCTGTATTACCGGATCAAAGCCAATCCGGCGTTGCCCATGACGCCCCGCACCTTTATTTTCGGCGCCAAAGCCGCGCCCAGTTACACGGTCGCCAAACATATTATCAAGCTGATCACCAGTATCGGCGACCGCATTCATTCGGATCCGGACGTGGATGGACGGCTGAAGGTCATCTTCCTGCCCGACTATGAAGTCTCGCTGGCGGAAATCATCGTGCCGGCCGCCGACCTGTCCGAACAGATTTCAACGGCCGGCACCGAAGCCTCCGGCACGGGCAATATGAAACTCGCCCTGAACGGCGCGCTGACCATCGGCACCTGGGACGGCGCCACCATTGAAATCGCCGAGGCCGTGGGTCTGGACAACATCTTCATCTTCGGCCACCGGACGGAGGAACTGCTCAAGATGCGGAAGACCTACAATCCCCGCGCCTATCTCGAGGCCGACCCGGAACTGCAGCAGGTCGTCAACGCCATTCGCGACAACCAGATTTCGCCGGACGATCCGGCGCTGTTTTCCAATCTCTACAAGAGCCTGGTGGACTACGGCGACCATTATTTCCACCTCGCGGATTATCGTCCCTACGTGGAATGCCAGCAGAAAGTATGCGCGACCTTTGCCGACAAAAGCGCCTGGGCCCGCAAGGTCATTCTCAATGTCGCGCGCATGGGACGGTTTTCCAGCGACCGCACCATCCGGGAATACGCCAATGACATCTGGCAGATCAAGCCCCTGCCTATCAATCTGGAAGCTCCAGTCCATTAGCAGAACGTAACAGGTCTGTTATTGGGAGGGATGTAGCGGCGGTTCGTACTTGTCCCGCTCCCAGCGGGAAGAACGGTCCCTACAACTGGAAAATACGCATGCCATAAAACCAATCCTCCCCCCAATAACTATCCATTACAGCAGAACCGATTTAACACTTGTCCGCCATCCGGTATCATGTTATAAAAAGTCTGGCAAAAATGAATATATAACCTGAATATTGCGCGAAAATCGCGCAATATTCACTTTTCGTCAATGCTGACAAGGCATTGGCGAAAAGACGTCGCGTTGGGCGGATAACCCAATGGGTTATCCGCTCAACGCAAGTG
>Ga0180014_1000067_pt1 | contig 28505 bp, 28 predicted proteins | sample KR13_S1_MetaG_FD_116507 | JGI IMG/M metagenome (GOLD analysis project Ga0180014, IMG submission 116507) | Groundwater microbial communities from the Olkiluoto Island deep subsurface site, Finland - KR13_S1_MetaG | ecosystem: Environmental > Aquatic > Deep subsurface > Groundwater | place... | reverse complement strand
GACTGGAATAATCAGGAGGTCTGGCAGGCAACCGTGAATCTGAAGTGGACTCTTTTTGACTTTGGTGCCCGGAAGACAGCCCGCCGGATGGCAGCTGTCCGTGAACAGCAAAGTCGGCGGGATCGGGTGAAAACCGAGCTCGAGTTGAAGAAATCGCTAAGTGAGGCAGAGATTAAAATTGAGATGGCCAGGAATGCCTTTCATTCCGCCGAGTCCGAGCTTGCCCTGACCCGGGAAACGGAGATGATTGAGCAGGTCCGCTTTGATAAAGGAGCCACGGATGTGAATGATCTGCTCTCTGCCAAGTCCCGAAATCAACTGGCATTGAGTCGCTCGATTGCTGCCCGCTATAGCTATCATAATGGGTGTTTTTATCTGGATTACCTGTTGGAAAACGGAGAGAGTAAATGAAGAAAATTGTTATAGGATTGATGATTGTTGCCCTGCTTGTCAGTGCCGCCATGCTCCTCAAAAAACGTAAGCAGAGTATAACAAATACTCCAACTCCGGCCCCTTTGACCTATCAGGTGAAAGTCGTTTCGCCTTCCTCCGGGCGACTGGAGCAGACCCGTCCTTTTCTGGCCCATCTGGCCTCCCGGGACAGTGCCGAAATTGCTTCCAAGCTGAGCGGCCGGATAATAGAGATGCTCGCCCGTGAAAACCAGTCGGTAAAAAAAGGCGATCTCCTGCTGCGCATTGATGATCAGGAGATTGTCTCCAGCATCCAGTCCCTGCAGGTGACCATGAAGGCCCAGGAAAAAGATGTCCACTATACCGGCAGCCTCCATGAACGCAACAGGGCTCTTGTTGAGGTGGGAGGTCTGGCTCAGGAAAAATTCGAGGCCTCGGAAGTTGCCTATCTCGACAAACAGGCAGCCCTGGCAGCGACTCGCCAGAAGATCAGCGCCCTGGAGGTGCAACTCAATTATCTCAAAATCACGGCCCCTTTTGCTGGGACGGTCGGTACTCTCTTTGCGCACCAGGGAGACTTGGCGAGCCCCGGCAAACCACTGCTCTCCCTTAACTCTCCCGGACAGAAACTCACCTTCAGCTATGTCGCTGGGGAGCCTGCCATCCGCCCGGGGCAGGAGGCCTTCCTTGGTGGCCTGGGTGGCCGGAAGATTGGTCGGATCACAACCCTGTACAGTGACGCGAAAAACGGCCTGTCAGTCGCCGAAGTGTCCCTTGACAGCCCCCTTCTAATGCCGAACAACAGTTATCTCACCATTGATCTGCTCATCTTTGCCGAGAATGGCTGCCTCATTCCCCTGGATGCGCTCCTCCACCAACAGGATGGAACAAAGGTCATGCTCCATGCAAAGGATACGTTCACTCCATTTCCGGTGCGTGTTCTGGGAGAAAATAGAGAACAGGCCCTCATTGAACCATGTCCCAGCTCACCCATGGCCGTGGCACCGGAGGCAACGCTGGGGAAGCTGCCCGGCTATGGCGAAGTGCTGATCCGCAGGAGCGATGCCAATGAATAACAGTTTTGTAGAGCGCCTCCTGCGGCGGCCCTATTTCATCTATTCCTTTCTGGCCCTCTTTGTTTTCTTAGGGCTTGCCGGTTATCAGAAGATTGACCGGAAACTCTTCCCGGAATCCAACTATCCGGAGATTGCCGTCGTTATTATCCAGCCCGGTGGCTCTGCCAAGACCCTGGCGGCCAATGTTGCCGTGCCCGTGGAAGAGGAACTCTACAGCCTGGACAAGATACGCCGGGTCTATTCAACCACCATTGATGAAGTCTCTGTTGTCCGAGCCGAGTTTGAATACTCCAAAGACCTGAGTATGGCCGCAAGCGATGTGACCAACTCCCTGAACAAGATCCGCTCTCTCTTGCCGCCTGATATCCAGGAACCGCAGGTTCATAAGATCTCTGCGGCCACAGCGCCCGTTGTGGTGATTGGCGTCAGTTCCGATCTGCTGGCGCTTCCTGATATCCGCCAGCTTGCAGAAAACGAGCTGCGCCATGAACTGCTCAAGACGCGAGGTGTGGCCAATGTTGACATCTTCGGCAGCTATAAAAAAGAGGTGCAGATCATCATTGATAAGGCCAAATTGGATCAATATGGTCTGGGTCTGGCTGCGGTGCTGGCGACAATACAGAGTAATAATAAAGATTATGCCATTGGTTTCATCTCCAATGAAAAAAGCCGTTACCTCCTGAAGTCTTCCGGCAAAGAGGAGACGATGCAGGGCCTGCGGGCTCTGCACCTGACCCCGGATGTGCGGCTGGCTGATGTGAGTGAGATCTACTTCGGTCATTATGAAAACAGTTCGGGCTATTACGGAAATGGCCGGGAATCCATCGCCATCTCGGTACAGCGCGGGCTCGATGCCGATGTGCTGGGCACCATTACCCGGGTAGAGGAAAAATTAAAGACAATCAAGAGCGCCTATCCGAACCTCCGCTTTGAGATAACAGACACCCAGAAGGACACCATCGTCCAGAGTACGGACAATATGTTCGAGTCCCTGCGGGACGCCATCATCATGTCCACCATCGTGGTCTTCTTCTTTCTGGCCAGCTTCCGCCAGGTGCTGGTGGTCCTGGCCACAATTCCGGTGGTCTATGCTGCCACCATTGCCTTGATGTGGCTGGTGGGGATCGAATTTAATGTGGTGACCCTTACCGGTATTATCCTCGCCCTGGGCCTGCTGCTTGATGACACGGTGGTGGTCATGGAAAATATTGAGCGCCATTATAAGGAGGGAGGGGAGGACATCAGAAAGTCGGTGATCTCCGGGACCAGGGAGATCATGTTTGCCGATCTCTCCGGAACACTTACCACCATGATTGCCCTGGCCCCCATTCTTTTTGTCGGCGGCTACCCCCAGACCGTATTCCGGCCCCTGGTGGGCACACTGCTCCTGGCACTCATGGCCTCCTATGTTATTTCGATTACGGCCGTACCTTTGCTGTCGATGAAAATACTGACCATGGAGCCGCCCTGGCTTATGCGCATGGAGGATTTTTTCCAGCGCATAACCGGCTTTATCATGAATTATATCAACTCCTTTTTTAGTGCCGCCGTCAACCTGGCCCTGCAAAGGAAGGTTGTGGCACTGGCCTATTTTATCGGCCTGGCCCTGCTCTTTGTCGTCAGTCTCCGGGGGGTGATGCCCACGGTGGGACAGGAGCTGATGCCCGCCATGGATACCGGCGGCATCAAGGTCAACATTGTCACAGACCCCAACCTGCCCATCGAGGCCAGCCGGCGCATTGTTCGTGAGGCGAACACTCTGCTTGCAGACAATGGCCCCCTGCTGCGGCTCTCTTCAGCCATCGGCAGTGAGCCGGGAGTCCTCAGTATCGGCAGCGGCAGCGGCACGGATCGTATCGCCATTACCGCTACCTATGTAAATCGCTATGAGCGGGATGAGTCCATCTGGGAGATCGAAAAACGGCTGCGACCGCTCCTGGCCCGGATTGACCATGTCAAGCGACTGGAGGTGGTGGATTTCGGGGCAACTGCCCTGGCAAGTATCCGGGCAAATGTGGATGTGACGCTCTCCAGTAAAAACTTTGACGATCTGGAGAAAGCTGGAGACCTTGTTGAAAAAACCCTCTATAAAACCAGAGGTATCGTCTCGGTGGGGAGGAGCTGGGACAGGGATAAAAGCGTCTATAACCTTGAAATCTATCCGGCCAAGTCGGCCCTCTACGACCTTAAAAGCGGGGAGATTGCCAGGCAGCTGCAGACTGTTTTACGAGGAGCGCTGGTGGCCTCCTTTCCTCTGCAGAACGGTGTTGATTTCGGGGTGCGGGTCTGGCTGCCTGCCGGTCAGCGAGATACCAGGGATATCCTGCAATCCACCTTGCTGGATACCCCTCAGGGCAAGATCCCACTGGCCGCCATCGCCTCACTCAAGCGGGAGCTTGAGCCGGGGATCATCACCAGGGAAGGGTTGAACTATACCCTCAATGTCTATGGCTCCAGAGAGAAGGCCGCCATCTCCCATATCATGGCTGATTTTGAACAGGCCTTTCAAGGGTCGAAACTGCCCCCGTCAGTGACCATGGAGCAGACCGGGGATATTCAACAATTTCAAAACTCAGCCGGGCGGATGGCTGCTGCCGCAGGCTTTGCGGTGATCTTCATCTTTATTACCCTGATTGCCCTCTTTAACAGTGTCAGGGTGGCCGTTATGATCGTCCTTTCAATCCCGCTGACCATTATCGGTGCTTCCTGGACGAACCTCCTCCTCGGCTATCATGTCTCCATGCCGGCCATGATGGGTTTTATCCTTCTCTCCGGCATCATCGTCAATAATGCCATCCTCCTTATTCATTTTGCCCAGGAAAGGATGGCGGAGGGGATGTCCAAAAAAGAGGCCATGCTCGAATCGATCCAAATCCGTACCCGGCCGGTACTGATGACGGCCTTTGCCGTGGCCGCCGGCATGCTGCCGGTCGCCCTCGGTTCGGCCATTGGCCTCGAGCGGCTGGCCCCCTTGGGTGCCGTAGCAATCGGGGGCCTCATTGTCGGCACTGTTTTGACCCTGCTCTTTATTCCTCTTATCTTCATCATGGTGGCAAAGGAGGGCGGAGGGCAGGGTGGTGACTGAATGAGCTGTGAAGGCTCAGCAAAAACAGTGCCTTGCAGGCAAGCGGCTCCGGATCAGGAAGCGAAGGAAATCGACAGTCCCGGCCATACAAGCGCCGGGAGCAAGTTGGCTGTGCTCAGATCTTGCACTTGCCTTCGGCGACTTTGGGGAAACCGCTCAGGTTGAAGCTCTGGCCGCAACCGCAGGTGGTTTTGGTGTTGGAATTGGTGAACTGCAGGCCGCCGTTGATCAGCTCGTCGGAGTAGTCGATGACCAGACCGCCCAGAAATTTGGCACTTGCTCCGTCGGTAATAATAGTGATCGTCCCGGCCGTATGGATCACACTCTCGCTGTCCTTCATCTCGCTTACGAATGCAGCGTCGTAGGTCAGACCGGCACAGCCTCCTTCTTTTACTGCAACCCGCAGGAACTGGCCCGGTGCCATCTTGCTGCTCAGCATCGCTTCTGCTTTTTCTTTAATGGTGATATTCATGAAGACCTCCCTGGTTGATTTTTACTAAATATAGTCAGTAATGTCCGGTTAGACAAGGGCAGGTGGAGGATGGCGTCCATTCAACAGCATTCAACTTGGCCGCCCGCTTCAGCTTGCAGAGAAAGACGTCGTCGACCGTATCACCAAGGGAATCTGTTTGGGCCACTAGGGAGAAAGGTTCTTGCCCTGGTGGTAAAGGAGGGGATGGTTAGGCAGAGCGGTACCTGAGATCCTGCTGCAGCATGGGCTCCAGGGTGGCGTCAAGAAACGCGCGCTGGCAATCTACCTGTTTCATGTGGCCGTCACGCTGGAAGGCCATGTAGCGGCAGCCGCCGAAGCAGAGGGGTAGGTAGACACAGTCGCGACACTGCGCCTCGTCCTTCCAGTGGTCCAGGCAGTAGCTCTCCTGCCACCCTTGACCCATACCCTGCCATATATCGCCCGCCTCGTAACCCTTATGGCCAATCATGGTGATGCACTTATAGATGGTGCCGTCGTGATTGACGACCAGGGCGTCGTCAATATCCACCATACAGGGAGAGGGGCGCATTTTTGCCAGCGGAAACCCACGCCGCCCCAACTCTTCCCGGATAAAAAGGGCCGCCTCGATCAGCCACGGTTCGGAAATGGAGCAACAGCCGCTGCTGAATTCCGGGTTGGCGAACTGGTCGTTAATCTGCATCGCCGGGTAAAACTGCACTTGGGCCACCCGGTCGGGGGTGACTCCCTGCTCAAGGTAGAGGTCGAGCAGCTCGGGAAATCGCTGGTAATTGTCCCTTGTGTAATTGCCGACCAGATTGAGGCAGAGCAGATCGCAGCACTCTCGGATGTTGTGCAGTACCACATCGAAACTGGGCATCCCGTTCTTCAATGGTCTGGACTGGTTATGGAGTTCCGCCGACCCATCCACGGTAATCTTGGCGCTCTTGAGGCCCAGAGGCAGTAACTCCGCCACCACGGCCGGGGTGAGCAGCGAGCCGTTGGTGACCAAATGGATCTCAAGGCTGCCGCCCCGTTCCTCGACCAGGGGCTTGAGCCGTTGGGCCAGTTCCCTGATGCGATCCAGATAGAGCAAGGTCTCGCCGCCATAGAGGTTGAGTACCAGCTTTTCCTTCCCCGGGGTGAACCGCTGCCCCAGAAATCGGACGAGCTGGTCGGCGGTGGCATCGTTCATTCTGGACGCGCCTTCCTTCTGGCCGCCCTCGTAGCAATAGACACAGGCAAAGTTGCAGGCCATGCCTAGGATCACCGACACCCGCAGCGCCCGGTTGAGACGGTTCAGCTCGGCCGGCAGGTCATGAACAGCGGCCTGTTCGCCTGCCCGATCCTCCACCACCATCCCGAGCCGGGCCAGCAGGGCGGCCTGCTCCTGGGGGACAACCCCGGAGCGCAGCTGGGCCGCCAGCTCGGCGGGCAGCAGAGCCAGCGAGCATTTGCGGGTGGAGAAGAGCAGGTGCTGGCTGGCGCCCGGTTCAACAGGGTAGAGCTTGAGATAGGCGGAAGGGATCATGGGGGGCATGTACGGGGAGAAAAGAGGGGTCGAAACAAAAAGGGGGCCGAAGCCCCCTCTCTTTAACTTATGAATCTCATTCAGTGTCGACGGAGGGGGCCGGACTATTCGGCCGGCAACAGGCCATTGAGGCTGCCAGTTCTTCAGTTTCCATTCCTTGATCAAGTACTACTACCTCTTTGTTTTCCATGAAGAGACTCCTTTGTTTGGGGTTTGATATTTACAACTACAACACAACTCTCTTCCTTATCAACGATCAGACTACCGCTGTCAAGGGGAGTCATACTAAAAATGGAGGGTGATGCCCAGCTCCAGCCAGCGGCCGGCGTTTTTTTCCAACTCCACATTGTACTGGCTGCCGTCAAAGAGATTATGGGCGACGAAAAAGAGATCGTAGGTGAGCTCTCTGAAAACCAGGGGTTTGGTCACGGTCAGGTCCCAGATGATGGTGGAGTAGTCGCCTGAATCGTCTGGTTCATGCCGCTGATCCAGCCAGATGTAGTGGCCACCAAGGCGGGCTTGGATAAAGGGGCTGTCGTACTTGCAGATGAGGTTGCTCATTTGCTCCGCGTCGTTTTCAAAGATATTGCCGTTCCAGTCGGCGATGGAGTCTTTATAGTCGGTGTGGGTATAGGTGTGGTTGGCCAGCAGTGACAAGTCGTGCCATTTAATGGTCTCCGCCTCCAGTTCAAATCCTTGCCGCACCGCCTTGCCGGTGTTGACATACTGGCCGCCCCAATCCGAAGGGAGGGTGCTGTCCCAGGTCCAAGAGTCCCGTTCACGGTGTTGGAACAGGGTGACCTTGGTCTGTAGGTTGGGGACGGATGTGCTCTCCAGACCCAGCTGGGTGGTCCAGGCCTTGGACGGTTTCAGGCCGGGCGAATAAGCGAGGGTGGAGGAAGGCGGGCGGCGAAAGCCACTGGAGGCCCCGGCCCGGAGGAGGTTCTGCTCGGAGAGGCGATAGGTCATGCCGAGGCTTGGACTGAGCAGGTCATCGGCGTTGAGGTTCTGGTCGTAGCGCAGGCCAGGGGTAATGGCAAACTTCCCCCAGACCACGGTATCGTTGACATAGACCCCCAAGAATTCATCGTAGACCCGGTTTGGATCGCCTGCGTCCTCATAATAATTACGATGATGCTCGCTGCCGAAGACCACGTTGTTGTCGCCAGCCCGCCAGTTGATATGGCCCATAACGGAGGTGAGGGAATGGCTGCGCTGGTTCCATGGATGGTCATACTCACGGTCGAAGTTCTGGACGCTCAGATGGTAGCTGAGACTCTCTCGGGGCGAGCTATCCAGGGCCAGGGTGTAGAAGGTGTCCTTCTCGCTCGTCCAGAATTTCTCTCCCCAGTACAGTTGCGACATTTTCATATAATCGGGGGCGAAACGGCCCACGGAGGCGGTAAGGGTGGAACGGAACGGAAGATCGGCGGCGGAGAACTTGCCGAAAAAGGTTTCAAAATCCCGGGAACGGCCGTAATCGTCGTTGACCAGACCGTCGGTGTTCAGAGAGCCGGCATGGAGGAAGTAGCCAAATCTTCCCATCTTGCCCGCCGCCTCACCGTTGTAGGTACTGGTGTTGTGCTCTCCGTGGGTGGCGCTGAGGCTGCCCGTGGGCAGGATGCTCTTGCCCGTGCCCTTGGTAACAATATTGATCACTCCGCCCAGGGCAGAGCCCCAGGTGGAGGAGGTGGCGCCCTTGATCACCTCGATTCGGTCGATGATGGCAACCGGAATGGCGTTGGTCTCGTTGTACTCGGAGTCGATAAAGGACCAGCGCATACCGTTCAGGAGCACGGTCACCTGTTCATAGTCGGAGTTATGGATATAAAGAGAACTTGGGGCGCCGATATCTTCTCCTTCGGGGATAACCAGGAGACCAGCGGTGTACTTGAGCACCTCGGCCACCGAGTGGGCATGCATGGCGGCGATCTCGGCGGCGCTGATGATGGTGACGTTCTCGGCCACTTGGGTAAGGGGCTTGGCGGCGCGGGTGGCTACCTCCACCATCTGGGAGTCGTCGAAGTACATGGCCAGGGGATCGGCATCGGCAGCCTGGGCAGCCTGGGCGACAGGGAGGCAGCAGAGCAGGGTGGCGGCCAAAGGGGCCAGACTGTGGGCAAAACAGGGTTGTTTGGCAGGGGGCATGGTCTTTGATTTCCTTCTTTTAAGGGGGGGGAAGGCCAACACGTCATATTGCGGATGGTTGGCGAATTTACCTTGATCTAAGGGGCAGTTTGCTATTAGCATAATAAAAGAATAGCTGACAACTCGCCGACTTCCTCGACTCTCTAAATTTTTGATGAGACACGGACATCACATAACCGCACGCATAATCTTCCTTCTGGTGCTGCTGGCCCTGCTGTCGGCCACAACGGCCTGGGGGCAGGAGTGCGTCCTGCTCCAGTCTTCGGCGCTGAAGCCCTACGAAGAGGCCCGCCAGGGTTTTGAACAGGCGTGGAGTGCCCAGCGGCCCGTTTCGGGGCCAAAAAGCATTACCCTCGGCAACCTAGCACAGGTGCTGCTCTCGGAACAACCCGAGGAAAACATGGGTGTGTTTAAAAAGCAACTTGAAAATGCGCAACTGGTGGTGGTGATCGGCGATCCGGCCCTGAATTTCGTCCGTGATCTGCAGCAGACGCCAGTCCTCTATCTCCTGGCCCCCTCGGCCGATAAGCTTCCCGCCAACTTCACCGGCATCGATATGTGCATCCTCCCTTCCCAGCAGCTGGAGGCGATGAGCCGACTCATGCCCAAGGTTCGCAGTATCGGTGCTCTCTACAATCCGGCCCGGAGCGGCCAGTGGGTCCAGGAGGCGCTCATGAGTCAGGTGAGCGCGGTGGAGACCCTGCTCTTCAAGAAGGTTGCTGCCCCATCTCTTGTGCCCGAGGCCCTGAAGAGTCTTGGCAATAACATCATCGACGCATACTGGCTGCTGCCGGACGAGCTGGTTACCAACCCCCAGACCATGGAGCACCTGCGAGAGTTCTCCATAGCCAACCGGGTGCCGATTGTCAGCTTTTCAGACAAGTACCTTAAGGCCGGGGCCGCCGCGGCCATCACCTTCGACATGATTGACATGGGCAGCCAGGCAGCGGAGATGGCGGCCCGTATCGTCGCTGGTACACAGCCAGGCGAGATCCCGGTAGAGCCGCCGCGCCGCCAGCGGGTGATCGTCAACACCAGTGTCTTTCGCAGGATGGGGGTGGTGATCAACGATGCTGCAGTGGACGAAGTCTATTCTGGAGGAATGGAACAATGAAGCTTTTTCATCGGCCTATTTTGTGCAGAATGGGCTTCAACCTCAAAATCCTGCTGACCCTGTCTCTGATTCTGCTCGGTTTTGCCGTGGCTTCCGGGATGGCCTTCAATATGATCCAGCGCAAAGAGCTTAAGGGCCATCTTGACCACCAAGGGGAACTGATGGTCACCATGCTCTCCGGTTCCCTTCAGTCGGGGCTCTATTTCGAGGATCGTGCAGCTATTGACCAGGCGGTGAATACCTTAGTATCCCTGAATCTCCATCATGATATGGAGGCGGTTGCGGTTTACGATGTTAATGATGGGGTACTTTTGCGCAATTTCCTCGCCAAAGCGGAGATCCCTGCAGAATTTACGAGTATGGCTGGCCACATGGCCACTGCCCTTAGCTCCTTCCACCGGGATACTGATCAGGGGAAGGTCTGGGAGGGTGACAATCTAATCATCTTCACGGCACCGGTTTCGGTGGCGGCCAAGCAGCAGAGCAACGAAAGCCTGTTCTTCGACACCAAAGACAATGTACAGGCCCGCACTGTGATCGGGTACGTCCAGTTGGTTACAAACAAGTCTCAATTCGACAATACAGTAAGCAAGACCGTACTCCGGACGACGATGCTGACCATCCTCTTCCTGTTCATCTCCCTGGCCGCCACCTATATGCTGACCCGGGCGACCATGACACCGCTCAGGCGACTGATTGACACCATCCGGGAGCGGGGCGGTCAGAAAGAGGTGGGTGCGGACGAGGTGGGACTTTTGGGCGATACCTTTTCCCAGCTGGTAGATGACCTCGAAAATTCTTTTTCGACCATCCAGACCCTCAAGGAAGGTCTGGAGGAGACGGTGACGGAACGCACCAGGGAGCTGAGCCAGGCACTTACCGAACTCAGAGAGACCCACATGCAGCTGGTCCAGTCGGAAAAAATGGTGGCCATCGGCCGGCTGGTGGCAGGCATTGCCCACGAGATCAACAACACCACCAATTTCATCAGCGGGGCGCTGCCGCCGTTGCGCAAACGGCTCAGCGAGATGGAGGGACTCCTCCATGTGCCGGCAGGAGAAGGACCTGATATTGAGCGGTGCGAGGCCATCTTTATGAATCTGACCCTGCTCCTGAATAATATCAGCGAGGGGGCGCGGCGGACCAATAAGATCGTCGGCGACCTCAAAAACTTTTCGCGACCGGTCGATGAATTGCCCGGGCTGGTTGACATTAACTACTGTCTGCGCTCCACCATCTCGCTGGCCTATCCGGAGTACAAGCATCGCCTTGAATTGAACCTGGAGCTGGCCGAAGAGCTGCCCCTGATTGAGGGTGTGCAGGGACAGCTTAACCAGGTGTTCATGAATCTGTTGCTCAATGCGATGCAGGCGCTCCCCGTACAAGGAACCATCTTGATCCGCACATGGGTAGTTGAAAACGAGGTACACATTCTGTTTCATGACAACGGTCCCGGTATTCCAGCCGGGGTGATCGACCGGATTTTCGAGCCCTTCTTTACCACCAAGGAGATGGGCAAGGGCACGGGGCTGGGACTTTCCATATCTTATGGTATCATCAATAAACACCAGGGTAAAATCCTAGTGCTGAGCGAAGCGGGAGACGGTACCGAATTTGAGATCATCTTGCCGCTCAGGTGGCAGAAAACAATAGAAATCATCACTGAGGAGAGACAATGAATAGGGATCTGAGCAAGGTGCTCTATGTGGACGATGAAGAGATCAACCTGATCAACTTCAGAGAATCGCTTTGCGATAAGTTCGAGATTTTTACCGCTCTTTCCGGCGAAGAGGCGTTGTTGGTGCTGGAGAAGGAAAAGGATATAGCCCTGGTGGTCAGCGATCAGCGGATGCCGGGGATGAAGGGCGTCGACCTGCTGGCCAGGGCACTGGAGCTGGCTCCTTATGCCGAGCGGATCATCATCACCGGCTACACCGACCCCCAGGATATTATTGCCGCCATCAATGAAGGCCATGTCTACCGCTACATTCTCAAACCCTGGACCGAGGAAGATCTGCAGGTCACGATCACCCATGCGGTGGAACGACATCATCTCAAACAACATAATCGGGAGCTGCTAGAGGAGCTGAACCGGAAAAATATGGAGCTTGAGGACCGGGTCAGGGAGCGCACCGCCCAACTGGCAATGACCATCGAGACCTTGGCAGCCAAGGTGGAGGAGCTGGAGTGGACCAAATACGAACTGAAGACCCTGCAAGGGTTTCTTGCCATCTGCTCCTACTGTAAAAAAATACGGGACACCGATGATACCTGGGTGCCCATAGAGGAATACCTGCACCGCCATGCTGACATCATGCTCACCCATGGTATCTGCCACCAGTGCCATGCGCAGGTGATGAAGGATCTGCCGGCCCAGATAGAAAAGTTCCTAGGCAAGGAGAAGTGATAAGTGAGGAACCGTAAAATGAGAACAGAGCCAGTTTGCATGCAGAGGGACAAGTGAATCAATCCACTCGTCATGGAACTCGTGCCAAAAGGGCCCATGGCAAAAAAAAAGAGTTTGTGAGATGTGCTTAAACCAACTCGTCTCTTTTTTGGTCTGGTAAAAGCATAACCATTAACCCTCAATGCGCATTTTCCCTGATGTTCCTGGATATTATGCCCGCATGGACGCACCTCTCCTGAAGTTTGTATTAAATCCGTAAGTAATATTCCCATTGATTCCCCGGATGTCTCTTGGTTTGGGTGCCTATTTTGCCCTTTCATGCTCCCAGCGCTCACTTCGTTTCCTTGCTTGGGCAGCATCGTATTTTTGGCATAGTGCCGATCATTTTATTCCTTGACAATGGGCATTCTTTTTATCATATTTAAACATGTTTAATAAAAAAATACGTTTAGTGATATTTGGATTATGAGCCGCCGCGAAACAACAAAACAAGAGACCAGGCAACTGATTTTGGATGCTGCCCGCAAGCTTTTCCAGGAAAAAGGGCCAGAACGCTGCACCATGCGGGATATTGCCCGAGAGGCAGGTGTGTCTCCGGCCTCGGTGGTGGTTCATTTCAAAAGCAAAACCGCGCTGCTGGAGGTGGCTCTTTATGAAGACATCGAGCGCAACATTGGTCGGGCCGTTGCCACCATGCCCGGGGAAGCAGCCTTGCTTGCCCGGCTCATGCATATCGCCCAGGCTATGTACAGCTTTTATGACAGCAACCGGGAGCTTTACCGGGTCCTTATTCGGGATACGGCCTTTGAGTCGGAAGGGGAAAACCCGTATCTGACCCGGCAGCTTGAACACTATCTGATTTTTTTCGGGGGGATGATCGAGGAGGAAAAGAAACGGGAGGCTGTCCGGCCTGAGGTCGATGCCCATATTGCCGCCGCATCGTTTTTTTCCCTATACTTCAGTGTGCTCATGGAGTTTCTGCGCAATCCGAACATGACCGTAGACATGGCGTTGGAAAGGCTTGCCTTATGTGCTAATCAACATCTTACCGGAATCCTTACTCAAAAGGAGAAGAACGATGGCCGCTGTCCATAATTCGTTGGAGAACTGGTTCGGCAAACTCGCCGAATTCGTCTATCGGCGAAAGTATCTCGTTTTGATTGTCATGCTGTTGCTGACTGCCGGATTGGCAAGCCAGATCCCCAAAATCACCATCGACACCAGGGACGAGGGCTTTTTCTACGATACCGATCCCGCACTCATCGCCTACAACAACTTCCGTGATCAGTTTGGCCAGGATGATACCTTTATTATTGCCCTGCAGCCAAAAAACGGACTGGATCTGCAATTCTTTGGAACTCTTTTTGCCCTGCATCAGGAACTTGAGGCCCAAGTACCCTATATTGATAAAATTAAAAGTCTGGTCAACGGTCGTATTGTCAGGGCAGCGAATGATACCCTTTATGTTGAAGAGCTGATGGAGCATGCGCCCCAGTCAACGGCTGAGGTCGATCGTATCCTCGAACTCATCAAGCGCTATCCTCTTTATGAAAACCTGCTGGTCTCCAAAGACCAGTCGCTCGTGTCGATTCTGATCAAGGCCCAGGCGGTAAAACAACAAAGCGGCGATCTCCAGGCAGGTTTCGGGGCTGATGCATCGCCGCCTCTCAGCAACAAAGAAAAATATCTCAGCAACGACGAAAGTATTGAAATCACCAATGCCATCGAAAAGGTGCTGGCGCGTTATAAAGACAAGGGGGTTGCCATTTATTTTTCCGGGACCCCGGCGGTTATCTCCACCCTGCAGAAAAGCATTATGCATGATATGTCGATCATGATTCCGCTTTCCTTTTTGCTGATTGTTTTATTTCTCGTTGTCCTTTTCAGGCGGGTATCCGGCCTTGTTTATCCACTTATCGTGGTCAGCCTGTCTCTTCTTGCCTCACTCGGGGCCATGGCTGTTCTCGGCCTTCCTATTACCCTGGTCTCGCAGATATTACCCTCCTTTCTGCTGGTTGTAGGCATAGGGGACAGCGTGCACATCATGACGATCTTTTATCGACGATATCGGGATACCGGCGACAAACACCGGGCGATTGTCGAGGCGATACGCTTTGCCGGCCTGCCGGTCCTCATGACCAGCGTGACCACGGCCTGTGGTGTTTTATCGTTTATCTGGGCCGATGTGGCAACCGTTGCCCAGCTTGGCTATATCACGCCCATCGGTGTTATGCTGGCCCTGGCCTATACGGTGGTCCTGTTACCGGCCCTGATTGCCGTCTTTCCAGTAAAACAGCCCACCCCCTTGCCGGAAAACACCATCCCCTTTGCCGACCGCATATTCACCTGGATTGCGCGGGTCACGACCCAAAGAGCTGTTCTCGTCTCCACCATTTCAGGGATCATTGTCGCCTGCGCCCTGGCCGGGGCGATGTCTGTCAGGTTCTCCCATAACCCCCTGAACTGGTTTCCGGAAGATTCGGAAATCCGGATTGCTACCCAATTGCTCGACTCGGTAAACGGCGGCTCCGTTATGCTGGAAGCGATTGTGGATACGGGGCGGGACAACGGGCTCCAGGAACCGGATACTCTGCAAAAATTCGCCAGGGCGACCGCCGAACTACCCGGCATAACGGTCAACAAGATCAAGGCTTCCAAGGCCTGGTCCCTTGCCGACGTGCTCAAGGAGACGAACCGGGCCCTGCATGAAGATCAGGACACGGCCTACCGCGTGCCGGACAGCCGGGAGTTGATTGCTCAGGAACTGTTGCTCTTTGAGGGAAGCGGCAGCGATGACCTGGAGGATTTTACCGACATCAATTATCGAATTGGTCGGATTTCCCTGCTCGCGCCCTTTGCCGACGCAATTTTATACAAGGATTACGTCGACACTATCAAAGCGTATTTACAGAATCTTTTCCCGGATGCGACCATAACCCTCACCGGCAAGATTCCGCTTTTTGTCCAGTTGATCAAAAATGTGGTGACCAGTTTAGCCAAAAGCTTTGTGTTTGCCCTGCTCGTCATCACCCTGATCATGATCGTCATGGTGGGCCGGGTGCGCATCGGGCTGCTCAGCATGGTTGCCAATGTGGTACCTATCATTGGAGTTCTCGGTCTGATGGGGATCAAACACATCCCCTTGGATCTGAGCACCATGCTCATCGGCAGCCTCGTCTTAGGGCTGGTCGTGGATGATACCATTCACTTTCTGCACCATTTCAGAAGGGCATATGAAGAATGCAATGACGTGGAACAGGCCGTGCGCATGACCCTCTTTTCCACCGGGCGCGCCATGGTGATCACCAGCTGCGTTTTGGCCGGCGGCTTTTTCATCTATACCGCGGCCTATCTTGAGAGTAACGTCCGCTACGGTCTGTTGAGTGGTTGCGCTGTTATTTTTGCGCTGGCCGCTGATTTTTACCTGGTGCCGGCCCTGTTGAGTATCGCCTACGGAAAGCGGCAAAATCAATCCTGCCCAAGGGAGCTGTAAGATGGATATCAGCAGAACTTTCAAACGAACTCTTTTGGCGAGTTTCCCTGTCCTCCTTCTGGCAGGGCTGCTGGCGGTTGTTGCCACTGCCGGGGCGGAAGAGATGACGGCCAGGGCAGTCATGGAAAAGGTGGATGCCCGGGATGACGGCGACCGCTCAACTGCCGACATGACCATGGTTCTGATCGACAGGCACGGCAAACAGAGGAGCCGGTCGATCCGTTCCTTCTCCCTCGACAAAGCGGATGATACCTACAGCCTGATGTTTTTTCTCACGCCAGCGGATGTCACGGGAACCGGCTTTCTTACCTACGACTATAAGGAGGCGGCCAGAGACGATGACCAGTGGCTCTACCTGCCGGCCCTGAAAAAAACCAAACGCATTGCGGCAAGCGATAAGAGCGGTAGCTTCATGGGTTCCGATTTTACCTATGCCGACATGACCAGAAGACGCCTTGATGACTACACCTATACGTTTAATAAGGAGCAGGCCGTGGCCACGGTCTACGATCAGAAAACCTGGGTTATCGGCAGCCTGCCGCGCAGTCCGCAGGTGATCGAGGAAACCGGCTATGCCAAGTCGATCCTCTTTGTCAGGCAGGACAATTTCATGGTGGTGCGGGCCATTCATTTTGTCGATAAGGGTGGGGATCTGAAATATTTTGACGTGAAAAAGATGGCCTTGATTGACAACATCTGGACCAATATGGAAATTAACATGACCCGGAAAAAAGGGGGAAACACCATTCATCAGACCATCCTCACCCTGGCTACTGTCCGCTATAACCAGAAAACGGTGGATGAAAGCCTGTTTACGATCCGAACCCTTGAGAAAGGTCTGTAAAGGAGCGGCAATGATCCGTGAGCTAAGCGCCTGCCTGCTGCTTCTGCTGATGGCATCCCCTCTCTTCGCCGGAGAGATCGATCTCTTCGGCGGCTTTGACAACATCCAGGCGTCCGGCAAGGAAGAGACGAGCACTCCGGAGAATGAACTTTCCAGCCACTTCAGCGGCTATAGCAAGCTGGGGACAAGCGTAAATGTCGCGCGCCATGCCCCGGATGCGCAGGAAACCGACTGGCGCGACCTTTCGCGTTTGCGGGCCGAGCTGCAACTGGAGGCCGATTACCGGCTGCTCCAATGGAAATTGTTCGCCAGTGGCAAGGGGTCGTATGATTTTTCCTATTCCCTAAACGGCCGCGACCGCTATACCTCGCAGGTGCTTGACAGCTATGAATGGGAGGCCGAACTGCGTGAAGCCTATGTCCAGGGTGCCTTGAGCGAAAACCTCGATGTGAAACTCGGCCGCCAGATCGTGGTCTGGGGGCGCTCAGACAACTTCCGGGTAACCGATATCCTCAACCCGCTTGACTACCGGGAACCGGGACTGACCGATATTGAGGACCTGCGTCTGCCGGTCACCATGTCGAAAATGGATTATTATCAAGGGGTCTGGCAGCTTTCCCTTATAGCCGTTCACGAACACCGCGCAAGCAAACTGCCGCCCTTCGGCTCGGATTTTTATCCCTCACCAGTACCTCCTCCCCCTGAAGAAACGCCAGCCAATAGTCTGAAAAACACCGGCCTTGCCCTGGAAGCGCGAGCTGTCTTTCCCGGCTGGGATATTTCTTTTTACGAAGCAAATCTTTATACCGACCAGATCACCATTGTTCCGTCTTTTCCGCCCGTCCAGGAACTTCGCCGGATCAATATGGCAGGGGCGGCCATGAACGCTGCCCGCGGCAATTTTCTTTATATCCTGGAGGTCGCCCATCTCACAGGTCTCCGTTTCATGGCTGATTACCCCAGAGATTATGCCCGTACCGATCTGTTGGCTGGCCTTGAATACCGGGGATTTACCGATACCACCATCAGCCTCGACCTGGTCAACCGCCATCTGTATCATTTCCGCCAGGAACTGTCGGATTCACCGGAATCTCCACAAAGAGACGAGAGACAGACAGCGCTTCGCATCAACAGGGAGTTGTTCCATGATCAACTGAGCCTTACCGCTCTGCTGATCCTCATGGGGGAGCTGGCTCAGGATGGCACCGTGCAGCGTTTCACCGCGGCATATGATCTTGCTGACAACTGGAGTTTAACCGCTGGTGTGATTTTCTATCAATCCGGCCATGGGGCTATGGCCGCAGTTGGTGACAATGACCGGGGCTTTTTGGAGCTTCGCTATGATTTCTGATGCCGGTTGAATTGAAAGGGGGAATTTTGATGGATACGATGGCCGAAAGTTATTTGATCTTCCTGGCCGAGGGCTTGGCAGGACGCTCCACTGTTTCAACTTTTTTCTGCCGTTCGGCGGAAGGCAGGCGCAGGTATAGGGGGGCTGATGAACGTAGAAACTTTATATATAGAAATTTGGCGAAACTTTTATGAAACTTTTGTGAGATTTTCTGGGAACTGGTGGGCGTTTGCGGGATATTCGGTATGTTGAATGAGAGTGAAAAAGAGGGGAAATTTAAACACCAGAAAATTTGATCATTTTATGGCGTGATTAAAAGATTTTTGCAGATGAACTTAGAAAATTTATTTCCTCTTAACTCTATTATTCTCTTACTAATCATATCAAAAACACCATGTTTCTCTTTCTATTTCGCTATGCTAAAGTAGAAAATTAAGTAGAAAGAGAAAGAATCTTTTTGTTTGTGCAATATTTAAAGCGAAATCAGTATGTTGTTATATAAATATGGGGGCATGTTGTAAACCCTAAGTAGAAACTGAGAAATACCGGTTTTGATACATGATCTTTTATGCATTGATTACCATGAACGGCCAGATGACTTTGTTGTTATGGCTGGTTTGCCATTGGGATTTTGACAGTTTTATAATGATTCTCTTGCCGTTGTTTTGCCCGCCCTCCTCCCTCCCTTAGCCTGTAGCCTGGTGCTGATCATTTTCGGGCTCACGTTTTTTTAGTTCTTCGTTTTCCTCTTTTAGTATCGCCAGATCTTTCTCTAGAGCAAGCACTCGTTTATTCATTTCATCCATCATATCTATAGCCCTTTGAGCTAATGCCTTGTTGTCGACAGCCTCGCTGAAGGCGTGAAGGTTGGCGGCAATGGCGCGGATTAGCACCTTGTTGCCTGAATTGTAGATCTTGGCGAGCAGCTCCACGCTCTCACCCAGGCCAAGTTTGTCGCTGGGCATAGGGGTAGCGCCCCCGTCCTGCTTCTCTGGCGCTATTTGTTGGCTATTTAGGTCTTTTGTTCCTTTGCCGGTAATAAGCCAGTGGGCGTTGATATTGTACGCTTCACAGAGAATAGCAATAAAATCAGCATCAGGTGGATTCGTACCACGCTCGTACCGTCTAATTGTGTCCCTGGTAACACCGAAACGAACCTCCCATTGGACCTGCGTTTCTTTGCCTCTTAGTTCTCTTATTCTCTCTCCAATCATATCAAAAACCTCAAATTTCACGCAGAACTTTAATTTTCGAAAGCTCTGCGTAAAGCTCTGCGCGTTCAATCATGATAAGAAAATTCATATGTATATGTAATATGGTCATTATTTAGGTGTGTTTTAGTTTTCAAGTAAAATCGAAAGCTCTGCGTGATTTTTACTGTTGACAGTGCGTGAAATTTAATGCTATTGTCTAATTGTCATGTGACAAATGTTACCGCCGATATGGACAATCTACCACATCGGTCAGGCTAATATCAATGTATGAGTTTTTATTTAATTTAGACAGTGAGGTGAGGGTATGGCGGACAGTGAAACAAGGTTGGAAAAACTCTTCAAGGTGTGGCCGTTCGTAAGCAGGAAAAAACTGCTGGCCCTCTGTGAGTCATGGGAACAGGAAGCAAAATACCGGTGGAGACTTTCAGAAGTCTGTGATGAAAAAAAGGAAGGCCCGGTCTCTGTTAAACGGGCCTTCCAAAGCGCGGCTAAAATCTACAACAATAACGCCGTTGATTTACGGGCGGCCATCCAGCCCAAATTTAGCTTTGAGTTCTTGTTTAAGATATTCAGAAAGAATGCCAAAAGTCCACGAACCAGCAGGGATTAAAATGTGTTTTTTAGCTTTTTCCCATACGGCATCTTCTTTTATTGAGTCGGCAAAATCATACCCGTCCCAGGTTAAACGAAACAGTACCGCGGCACTGGGAATAACACTGCCTTCTCTGCCGCCACCAGGGACGGTTTTCCCCAGGACGAGACCTGCCTCTATAAGAAGCATGGCGTTGAATTTAAAGGTGTCTTCATCAACACCTTCGGCACTGTTGATAACTGTTTTTGATTCTTTCAGGGCAAGTACGATGTCCCTGATTGCGTCCATATCCCGGTCCATGATTTTTCCTCCTTGTGTGAAATTGACGGTTGGTTGGTTCCTACCAGAGAGAGTAGCACAAGGTTGGATTCTTTTGAAGGATAGAAATTGATGGTTAAGCAGCTCAGCCTATTCAACCAGCCGAGTTTAAATGTCGGCAAAAAGCTCAAAGAGCAAATGGCTTTGTCCGCCCGGAATAGCAAGTATTCGCGAGAGGAGCTGCTGGACCGGATGAACGATCTGGCCAGCCGTTACGGGGTGCGCCTGGTGCGGGGCAATGGCAATGGGCTAACCATGGCCACCCTGGAAAAATGGCTCAATCCGGAGGCTATGGAGCATACCCCAGGCATCAATAGCCTGATGGTTTTTTGCGCGGCACTCGATGATCTGGAACCGATGCGGGAGGTGCTTGCTCCCCTGGGCGGGATGCTGATCGACGAGGATGATGTGAAGCTGTTGTTGTGGGCGAAAGAGTATCACCGGGCAAAAGATGCGCGCATCAGGATGCGCAAACTGGAGATGGAGTTATGAGCAAGGTCGAAAGGATAAAGGCGATTAGAAAACAGGCACGGATCTGGATGCTGACCCACGATATCCGCAGTGTGGATGTTCTGAACGCCTTGCGCATGAAGAGTCACAGTTTGGTGGCCAACACTCTGGCCGGGCGACAAAACAATAGGCGCGTGCTGCAGTATCTGAAAGATAAAGGGTGTCCGGTGGAGTACCTAGCTCTGCCGACAGATATGGAGAGAAAAAAAATTAAACGTAAGAAAAAACTTAACAAAAGTGAGATGTTATGAGTGAGAAACTTTGTTCTGCACAGCACGATAATAAAGCAGTTGAAACCGTTATGGCTGGTCTGGCCGAGCAGGTGGAATCTTATTGGGCACAGCACTACAACCCAAAAGACCTGGCGACTGGTAGCAGCCCCCTCGTTAAGGGCCAGAAATATTACATAGTGGCAACCTCCGGGATTAGAAAGTATGGGCCTGGTGCCAACGATGGCAGACAGGCCCGCCTGTCAATCGTGCCGGAGTGGGTCTTCAACATGACCGGAAAAAGACAAAGAAAACCTGCCGATGGCTTCCATACAAATGTTATTTGCGAGGTGGTCTTTGATGGAGACGACTTCACTGTTAGTCAACTCCTTGAGGGCGTAGTGCCTCAGGAATGACAATACCACTTCCTGTTTATATGGGTCGAACATGATGGCATCGTTTTCTATTGAATTTTGCAGAGAAGTGCAATTTCCAGCACTGAACTCCTGCAGCACCTTAGAATATTCTTCGGGAGAAAATTTCGGCACGTCGGCCCTAAGGCCTTCGTTGCCGAACAACTTGCGGATGAAATGATTGATCAGGGCTTGTTGCTGGCTGGTGTTGATTTTGACCTCGTTACGGCTGGTAGTCATAATGTTTTCCTCCTTGCGTGAAATGGGTTTTGAGAGAGCTGCAGAGTAGCGCAAGTGGGGATTTTTAAAAAGGAAAAAAGGAGCGTCAAGAGATGAGCAAAACTGGAGAAATAGAGCTTCCGCAGCTGACCGCCAGAGAGAAAATGAGGATGGTGGAGCTCGAACGGCGGATTGTGCAGGATTTTGGGGCATTTTTTCGGGTCGGCCAGGCGTTGGCTGAAATCAACGATTCAAAGTTGTACCGCGCGTCTCATAAAACATTCGAGGCGTACTGTAAAGATTTGTGGGATATGGCGCGCGGCACGGCACATCGTTATATCGCGGCGGCAGAGGTGATGGAAAATGTCTCCAAATTGGAGACAAATGAAGGGGCAGGGCTCTTGCCTGTCAACGAAGCGCAGGCACGGCCCCTCACCAGGTTAAAACCAGACAAGCAGGCGGAGGTATGGCGTTCGGTGGTCAATACCGTCGGGCATGAGGGCAAGATTACCGCCAGCCTGGTCGAAAAGGCGGTCAAAGGCTATCTGGGCGACAAGATCACAACGACCGTCCGCCAGGCCCAGGAAAAGGTGAGGCAGACATCCTCCGCTGAATTCGCTGAGGTGTTCAAGAAGTTCTCTGAGCAGATCCTGGAAGAGCGAAAATCCAACTATAAATACACCTCGCGCGGCTTTATCATTAACACCCTGGACCAACTACGGGCCGACCTGGCCGAGGATGGCGATTTGATCGATGAACCGGCCTTCCAGGGCGGCTCAGATGATGCCAACAAACTTAAACGGGCCGGCTTTTCCCTATTTCGGGCGGATCGCACCAGTCTGACCATTAAGCACAGCGGCCCCCGCGGCTGGGAGAAGTACAGCGGCGGCTATAAGACCATCAAAGAGATGGAAGACGCGTTCAAGACGCTGCTCCAGGACGACATGCACCTGAGAGGATAAGCCATGGACGCCGCCTATTCCGCCAAACAGCTGGCCGCCCTGCAATTGCCGGTGCTGCCGGGTACCGCAGGGAGTATCGCCCGCCGGGCAGACCAGGAAAACTGGTCGTTTCGTTGGGAGTCCGGGCGTGGCGGACAAATCAAGATGTACCGGACGTACATGCTGCCGGACTATCTCCGCAACGCCATCCTGGAGCAGGAAGAGATCAACGCCTTGGTGCCGGTAAATAGCTCGGCCAACCACCCCCTGCCCCCCTCCTTAACAACAGGAGGGGGAATAATTTGCGCAGCTCAGGCAGGCAAGGCCAATCTCAAAGCCTCGCTGGTGCGGTTGTATATGCAGGCGCTGGCAGCAGCCACCTGGGGCCATAAGGAGCAGGCGCGCGATAATTTCATTGCCGCTTATAACAGTGGCGCCGGTTATCCGGAGCTGTATAAGGAGCTGGGCGCCCTGAGCTGGAAGACGGTTGAAAACTGGAAAACAAAATTGAAAAAGACCTGCGGCGACAGCCTGCAGCTGGCCGATCGGCGCGGCAAGAAGCGCGGCGAGCGGAGTATCACGCCGCTGCAGGCGCAGATTATCCTGGCCTTTGTCCGCCAGCCCAAAGGGAAGAGCCTGCCGAAGAGCGAGATCATCCGCTTTTCCAGGGATGTCATGCGGGGCAAAGGGGTGGATAACCTCTCCGATGCCACCTATCGCCGCTTTCTCGATGACTGGGTGGCGGTCAACTATGACGAATGGACCTGGTGGCGGGAAGGCGACAAGGGCCTGAACGACAACTGCCTGTTCTGGACCGAGCGCGATTACGAGAAGATCAACGTCGGCGACATCCTGGTGGCCGACGGCCACGTCCTTAATTTCCTAATTGTCAATCCCTGGACCGGCAAGGCCCAGCGCATGATGCTGGTGCTGTTCTTCGATATGAAGAGCTCGATGCCGTGCGGCTGGGAGATCCTGCCGACCGAGAATACCGCCTCCATCTCCGCTGCCCTGCGCCGGTCGATTATCCGCTTAGGGATGGTGCCGAAGATAGTCTACCTGGACAACGGTCGGGCCTTCAAGGGCCATTACTTCACCGGTACCGACTTCGAACAGACGGAACTGCCAGGCCTCTATGAACGGCTCGGCATCAAGCTTATCATCGCCAAGCCCTATCATGGCCAGTCCAAGACCATTGAACGATTTTTTGGAACATTCGCGGAGCTGGAGCGGATGGCGCCGTCCTTTATCGGCACGGCCATCGATAGCAAACCGGCCCATTTAAACCGGGGCGAAAAGCTGCACCGCAGTATCAACGACAAGATTAGCGGCGGCTTTGTACCGACCCTGATTGACAGCCACCGGGCTATAGCCGCCTGGTTTGACGTCTACGCCGCCCGCCCGCAGGGACCAAACAGCCACCTGGCCGGGATTTGCCCCCAGGAGCTGTTTGATGCCGGGCGCGGCCCAGGCGTTGATCCGCTGGCCCTGCGCGTCCTGATGATGAAAAAAGAAGAACGCAAGATCTACGGCCGCGGCGTCAAGGTTTACGATAAGGGAGAGTGGTACTACCACCCGGCGATGTACGGACGGAATCACAAGGTTTTTGTCCGCTACGATATGCAGGAACAGGATTCCGTTTTGATCTATGACCAGCGCACCGATGAGTTTATCTGCGAGGCGTCACGGGTGGCCAAGGTGCACCCTGCTGCCCGGATCCTCGGCAGCGAGGCGGATATTGCCCTGCTGGAAAAACAGCTGGAAATGATCGGAGGCCTGCGTAAGCAAACCGTCTCCCACGCCAAGGCCATGGCTGCCGAGTTTGTCATCCCTGAAGCGCAGCGCCTGGTCGCGGATGCCGGTTTCGGCGCGCCTGCCGACCAGAAGCTGCTGTCAGACGGTACCGGCGGCAAGAGAAGCAATATCAAACAGCTGCCGGCAAAGCCAGCAAAACTCAGCAACGAAGAGTTGCGACAGGTCATGAAGGAAGCAGACGAGGGCCAGCGTTATCAACGCGAGATGGAGGCCGCGCAGCTCTGCGCAGATCTGGAAGATCTGAGTGAGGCTGACCGCTACGGCAAATTCATTGAAATGGAGATGAGCGGCGAAGAGCTGACTGCAGAATGGCGCCGGTTTATGCGGGTCTATGAGCAGATGATGCCCGAATTTGAACGCGAATACTGGGAGGGTCAGCGGTCGGCGCTGGCTGTCCTTTATAGACAAAAAAACCCGGCAACCGATGAAGCGGTTGCCGGGTAACCCCTGCCCCGATGAACGGGATAAGTGCCTTTTGCAGTTCATTTTCTTGCAAAAAGAACAAGAAAATGAACTGTAAGGCACTAAAACTCTTAGCCCATGGAGGTTGATGAAAAGTAATGCCAGAAATACGATTTTTCCCGAAGTTTGTCAATGTAAAGAATGTCCGAAATTTTCAGGCGATGATTGAGGCCCTGATGATGTCGGCGGGTGAAGGCCGTCTAGCGGCGGTGATCGGCCCGGCCGGGCGCGGCAAGACGCGGACGGCCCAATGGTATGCGGCCAATAACCGCTGCGCCTTTGTGCGCTGCCTCTCCATCTGGCGCGGCAGCGAGCTTGGTTTCCTACAGGCGCTGGGCCGCGAGCTGGGCGTCAAGAAGGTGGCCCATCGCAAAGACCCGGCCTTCCTGGCGGTCATGGATGCCCTGAATGCCCAGGGCGGACGGCCTGTTTTTATCGAAGAAATAGAGAAGCTGCCCCGCCTGCACCTGGAGCTGGTCCGCGATCTCTCCGATCTGTCAGCGGCCCCGTTTGTGCTGGTCGGCGAGGACGAGCTGCAGAGCCATATGCAGCAGGTGACCAGGATTTGGAACCGCACCTTTCAGCTCCTCGAGTTCGAGGCGCTGGGGGTTGGCGATGTGGTGATGTTCGCCAGGGAAGCGGCCGGTCTTGACCTGCCGACCGATGTGGCGGAGCTGCTGCACGGTCAGGCAGGCGGCTGTTTCCGGGTGATCAAGCGAGACCTGATCTCGCTGGTCAATATCATGAATGCCAGGGGCAAGAGTGAGCCGGATCTGGGCATGGTCAAGGTGGCAATTAAACAGAGTTTGAGGGGATAACCATGGCCCAGCAATCATTTGCCAAAACAGTGAGCGACACCCTGCAGGCAGCGGCCCAGAGCGGCGGCGGAGAGGCGGACGCAAACAAACTATCCTGCCTGCTCCATCTGCAGACCCGTAAAGACCACAAACGTCTGCTCAATACGCTGTCGGATCTGGCCCGCAGCGGCAAGATCGTCAGGGTGCGCCAGGGTGTTTATGCCCCGGCCCCCATCGCCGGCCAGCCGGATAAACGCGAGATCATGTGGCGGCTGCTGAAGATGCGGCGGCGGGTGACCGTTGACGATCTCGTAGAGATGGCCGATGTCAGCCATGCTTATGCCAATGAGTGGTTGCGGCTGCTGGTCAAGCGGGAGGTGGTGAGGATGGTTCATCTGCTGGATGGCTCCGGGGGGTGGGTGCTGATCAACAATTGCGCCGAGATGCCGCAGGATAGCGACAAGGCGGAACGGCTGCGCAATCTCCGCTTAAAGAAGAAAAAGGCTCTGGCCCGGCTCGACAGCATCAGCACAGCCCTGGGCGAGGTCAGACAATTACTGCAAACCATGGAGGAAAAATAGTGAAAAGCACGAAGACAGACAACAGGATCGCCATTTTCGACGGCTACCGGTCCGATGCCAAAGCACAGCTGGACGTCCTGCAGAACATGATCGGCAACTGCGACGGTAAGGATATCCAGGCCCTGGCAGTGACGGCGCTGGCCGCCGAGAACACCGCCGCCACGGTGCGGAAGCTCTATCAACTCAATTTGGAAATGCGGCAGCAGTATCAACGCAATCTGCAGAGGCTGAACAATGGACTGGCGTAAGCTGTTGCGCAAGGCCATCTTTGCCGAAGGAAGTCAGGGGAAAGTTGCCAAGGCGCTCGGTTACAGTCCGGCTACCATCTCGCAGACGGTTGCCGGTATCTATCCAGGAGATACCGCCGGTATCGCCCAAAAAGTAATGGAAATTTATGGAGGTAAGATCATGCAGGAAGTGCCGAGCGGGTACATGGTGAACGGAGTCGGCCATCTGGTGCCGATTGAGAGCATTAAAGAGATTGATCTGGCCCGCGACGAATTTGTCAAGGGTGTGGTCGCTAAGGCCGGGGAAATGAGCGAGATCCTCAACCAGTTCAAGGGCCAGTTGGCAGGCGACATGCAGGCCTTTCTGGAATTGTCGGCTGAAAAGTACGGGGCGGATCTGGGCGGAGCGCGCGGCAACCTGTCGCTCACCTCCTTTGACGGGCGGTTCAAGGTGTTGCGGGCGGTGAGCGAGCGCCTCGACTTTGACGAGCGCTTGCAGGCCGCCAAGGGACTGGTGGACGCCTGTCTCCGGGAGTGGAGTAAGGACTCCGGGCCGGAGCTGCGGACCCTGATCGACAACGCCTTCCAGGTGGACAAGAAGGGCCGGATCAATGCCAAGCGCATTCTGTCCCTGCGCGCCCTGAAGATTGAGCACCCGATCTGGAAGCAGGCCATGGATGCGATTGCCGATGCGGTGACGGTGGTCGGATCAAGCACCTACTACCGCATCTATGAGCGGGATGACGAGGGCAATTATCAGCAGATCAGCCTGGATTTCTCGGGAGTTTAATCAATTACGAATTACGAATTACGAATTATGGGGTGTGAGTGATGGACTGTCCAAAGTGCAAAGGTGATGTGGATCTTAACCTGATGAATCTAGAGAAGAATGCGGAAGAAGATGGTATCGAAATTAACTTTTGTTGCCGGTTATGCCAGGGTGAATTCTTTGCAATTCTTACGCCGCACGACTTTTTCCCGGTTGACTGATTTCTTTAATTATTGAAGGACGGAGGCCTGAAAAGATGGGAACACCACAATTAAAACGGGCAATACGGCGGGATGAAGGGCTGGTAGCGGAGTGTGATGATAACGGGATGTGTCAATGCCGGTTGTTCTTTAACGGCAAGGCTCGAAATGTGGAATGCGGATATTTTGCAGGTACCCACGAGGACGCGCGCGGCCTGCATGTGCGCTGCCGCTGTCCCGCGCCCCAGGTGTAATCAATTACGAATTACGAATTACGAATTAAATCAAAGCGGAGGAACAGAACATGTCTACACCTAATCAAACATACGAAGCCGCGAGGCAGATCCTGGAGAGCGTCAGCGATATCCATGGGGCGCTGGCCCTGGCCGGACAGCAGGAACTGGTGGAGGAGCTGGTCAAGATCCAGAAGAAGGCGGCCTGCATCATGCAGATGGAACGGCCGCAAGAAGACATCAAGGAGAGCTGCCGCATGGATATGATGAACGCCATCGGCTGTCTGGCCCATGTGCTCAACCGTAACCTGGACGCCTGGCCAAACATTGACGGCGATGAGGTGGTCTCCATCATCCGCCTGGCTGAACAGTGCGTCCGCAGGGGCCATGCCTGGTTTGACCGGCTGGCCATGGACAATCAGGAAGATGAATCCCAAATATGGAGAGAGCAGTAGCCAAAAGCGAAACCCCGGCAGGCCGGGGTCATCGGCGGGTGGTACCGTCGATCTGATGAGCAGCCAGCTGGAGGAAAGGATGGACAAGAACAGAATCGTAAAAGGCGGAAAACAGGAAGTGCCGGTCGTATTACCCGGCTGTATAGCCTGGCCGTCCGGCTCCGGCTGCCCTGTTGAGTGGTGCCGAAAGGCGCGGGGCGACTGGTGCAAGGATTGGCGTACCGGGAAAATCTGCCAATGGAAGAAAATATAATGAAAATGATTTGCCCCGGCTGCGGGGCCATAGCCAGCGCTGAAAGCTGGATCAACGATACCAATTGCCGGGAGACCCTGTTAGTTATCAGCAGGCTGCCCGCGCCGCTGCCGAAAGCGGCCTTAGGCTACCTCTCCCTCTTTCGTCCGGGCAAGCAGGCGCTCTCCTGGAAAAAGGCGCTGCGCCTGGTCATCGAAATCGAGGAGTTCGCCGCTAAGGGCTACGTCCATGTCCAGGGCCGCATCGATCGCGACTGCCCGGCTCGGATCTGGGCGCAGGCCATGGAGCAAATGGTCGAAAGGCGGACCGGCCTGACCCTGCCCTTGCCGAATCATACCTATCTGAGCAAGGTCGCTTACGACCTGGCCGAGCAGAGTAATCGCCGG
>Ga0180014_1000066_pt1 | contig 28515 bp, 24 predicted proteins | sample KR13_S1_MetaG_FD_116507 | JGI IMG/M metagenome (GOLD analysis project Ga0180014, IMG submission 116507) | Groundwater microbial communities from the Olkiluoto Island deep subsurface site, Finland - KR13_S1_MetaG | ecosystem: Environmental > Aquatic > Deep subsurface > Groundwater | place... | reverse complement strand
CGAGTCGTACTCTTGGAGTACGTCGAGGGAGCGGAACGCAGCCGGAGTGGATGCAGCGGCGTTCGAATGCCAGCGTATTTATGGAATGGGGCACTTAATCACCGCCTGTCATCCGTTTGGGCGGCGGCGTACCCAGCGGCACCCGCGGCCATGAAGAACTCCGGCTCCTCTGACGGGGTCCGTCCCATCACGGTGGGTTTGTAACCACTTCGCCTTATGAGTTCGAGAACCCCCTCACCGTCCACCTCCAGCACCCGGTGCGTCTCCTCGATGCCGGACCGTTCTATCTGCGACCATACCCGCTTTCGCTTCTCGCCGGTCATTTTCGGTACCGGCACGGTGGCCGGCCGGCACGCCCCGTACTTCAGCGCGGATACCGTGTGGTGGCTCAAACCAATGTGCCTTTCCCGGGCGTCTCCGAACATTATCCTCGCTATCGCTATGGGACGGCCACCCATCGATCCCGCGGCGTTTATGACCGTCGCCTGCTCCATGCCGGTGAAGCCTACCGCGAAGCCGGTCCCCACGATCCCCGGACCCATTATGACCACGGCGGCGTCGGCGCCACACACCTCTCTGGCAGCAACAAGCGCCCCGAAGATGTTCACCGCCTCGAACTCTCCCCCGAAGGCGTGGCCGCATGTCATGGTGGAGTCTATGTACCCCTCGTCCACGAGAAAGCGCACCGTCTTGCTGAAATTCAAGGGCAGCGACCCTCCGTCGGTCATGATATACACCAGGCGTCCCCCGGGGAGTGCGTCCTTGTAAGCCAGCGCCACCGCCAGCAACTGGCTGTGGAGTGTTCCTGAAACCACCGGCATCCCCCCGAGCGCGCACGAGAGGTCCTCCGGCATCCCCCCGGCTGGACCAAGCCTCTCCTCCACCGCCTCCACGTTGAGCTGCATGGGGGTGTACCTGAGCTTCATTATATGCCCTGTAGACGGGGTATCGAGCGTCAACCGGGTCAGGTTCCACACGATGAAGTGGAAGCCACCCGACCCCAGGCCAAGCTCCACCGCGGTGGTGTTCGCGATCACCTCGTCCCCCGCGCCTACGTCTCCCACCAGTTCCCCGAGAACGAGCCCGCGTCCCGCCGAGCCGTCCTCAAACTCCAGCTGGACTTCCTGCACGTCAGGCCCCCACCAGCCGGTGTCGGTTACCGTCGCCCGGCGATAGCTGCTCACCGGCCATCGCCTTCCTCCAGCGCACCCATGAGCGCGAGACGCACCAGGATTCGCGAAACGTTCAATAGGTCTTCCTTCATAATGAATTCCTCGATGCTGTGGGCGTTGGCAAGGCCCACGTTCAATGTGATCATCTCCAGATGCCCCTGGTTCAAGACGTTGGCGTCACTCCCGCCACCGGTCCGCGTGAACCACGGCTCCAGTCCACACCCCTCCATAGCCCTGCGCAGTTCCGCTACCGGGTCCGAGGATGTGTCGATGCTGAACCGGGAGAACGAGCGCTCGACCTGGACCTCGACCCGGCAACCGCACCGGTCCGCCACCTCCCGGAACCGGTCCACCATCGCTCGCCGCTCCTCGGAAAGCCGTTCCTCGGAAAGACTTCTGAGTTCCCCCTGGACCACCACCAGGTCCGGCACGATATTGCATGCGCGGCCACCGTTGATGATTCCGATATTCGCCGTTGTCCGCTCGTCCAACCGCCCCAGTGGGAGCCCCGCTATTGCCTCCGCCGCGCAGGCGATGGCGCTTATCCCCTTCTCCGGCTCCACCCCTGCGTGAGCCGCCAGGCCTCGCAAGGTGAACGTAACCCTCTCACGGCTTGGCGCCTCCACTACGATGCCCCCGACCCCCCCGCTCCCGTCGAGTACCAGCCCCCACCTGCCTTCCAGCAGTGAATGGTCCAGGTTCTTCGCTCCCAGGAGTCCCGGCTCCTCTTGTACGGTAAGCAGAACCTCCAGCGCCCTGTTCTCCAGACCCGCCCCCATGATACACTCCACCGCCGCCAGTATCGCCGCCACCCCCGCCTTGTCGTCGGCTCCCAGTATCGTGTCGCCGGCGCTGGTGAACCTGTCATCCTCATCTACCGGTACCACTCCCTCACCGGGGGTGACGGTGTCCATGTGAGCGTTAAGGATGATCGGGGGTTCGCTGGAAGGCGCGCCCGGAGGTACGCGTATCACCAGGTTGCCGCTCTCACCGCCGGTGACCTCCCCCGCCAGGTCCTCGCATGTCACTAATCCAATGCCGTCGCAGAAACTGGTCACGTAGTCACGGAGCTTGCCCTCCTTGCCCGGCTCGCTGTCTATACGTACAAGCTCCTGGAATATGGTGAAGAGCCTCCCGGGTTCGGGGCCGATGTCGGTCATTTCAATTCCCGGGCCTCGTTGCCCTCCCTGACGGTAGGGTTCGACCCGGAGAGCCGCTGCCTCTCAATAGACTCCCTCACGAACTCCCTGAAAAGGGGGTGGGGGCGGAGCGGTCTCGACTTGAACTCGGGATGAAACTGGCACGCCACGAACCAGGGATGCTCGGGGATCTCGATTATCTCCACCAGTCGCCCGTCCGGGGAAACCCCGGAAAAGCTCAGCCCGGCTTCCTCCAGCTTGTTTCGCAGACTGTTGCTGACCTCGTAACGGTGGCGGTGCCTTTCGTATATGACCTCCTCGCCGTACGCTTCATGGGCACGGGTACCTTTCATCAACTTACAGGGGTACAGCCCCAGGCGCATCGTGCCCCCCAGCCCATCCACCTCTTTCTGGTGTGCCATCAGGTCAATCACCGGGTAAGGCGTCTCGGGATCGAACTCCGCGCTGTTGGCCGACTCCATGCCCCCCACGTCGCGGGCGAACTCTATTACCGCACATTGCAGCCCAAGACAGATCCCCAGGAACGGGATACCTTTCTCCCTGGCGAACTGCGTGGCCATTATCTTGCCCTCTATCCCCCGTATACCGAAGCCCCCCGGCACCAGGATGCCGTGCACGTCACCCAGGATCTGGTCGCACCCCTCCTCCTTCAACCTGTCGGAGGCCACCCATACCATCTTTACGTTCACCCCGTACTTGATCCCCGCGGCGGTCAGGCTTTCCGCGATGCTTATGTAGGCATCGGGCAGGTCCACGTACTTGCCCACCACCGCGATCCTGACCTCTCCCTCAAGGCTCTTGATACGCTCCACCAGCCCTTTCCACTCCGACAGGTCGGGGGGCTTCCCGGCGAGCCCGAGGTGATCTACGATGTACTCGTCCAGGCCTTCCAGGTTCAACATCAGCGGGACCTCGTATATCGAGCTTGCGTTGACCGCGGAAACCACCGCCTCCCTGTCCGTGTCACAGAACAGGGATATCTTGTCCTTGACCCCATCGTTTATCGGCCTGTCCGAACGGCACACAATCGCGTCAGGCTGGATTCCCAGGCTCTTCAACTCCTTTACACTATGCTGCGTCGGCTTGGTCTTGAGCTCCCGGGACGTCTCCAGGTAAGGGACCAGGGTGACGTGTATGTAGAACACGTTTTCATGGCCGATATCTTTCTTGAGCTGCCGTATCGCCTCCAGGAAAGGCTGGCTCTCGATGTCGCCAACGGTCCCGCCGATCTCGCTGATGGTGACATCCACGTCGTCCTCGCGGCCCAACTCGAGTATCCGCCTTTTTATCTCGTCGGTGATATGGGGAATGACCTGTACCGTTGCGCCAAGGAACTCCCCCTTGCGCTCACGCGAGATGATGGTCCCGTACACGGTGCCGGTGGTTACGTTGCTCTCGCGCTGCAGGTTCACGTCCACGAACCTCTCGTAATGCCCGAGGTCGAGATCGGTCTCGGTGCCGTCGTCGGTCACGAAGACCTCGCCGTGCTGGAAAGGGTTCATGGTCCCGGGATCCACGTTGATGTACGGGTCTAACTTCTGCATGGTGACTTTCAGGCCCCGCAACTTGAGCAGGAGTCCTATCGACGCGGCGGTGATGCCCTTTCCCAGCGATGAAACCACCCCTCCGGTCACGAAGATGTGCTTTGGGTGCGGCGACTTGTCAGCCATCTTTCTCCCTTCGGTTCTCCCGATAGCTTTTACTTGTATTCTGTTTCCCCGGGCTTCTCTCCTTTTCTACCAAGACGGTCCATCCAATTCAAGGGCCTGTTTGAATCTACTGCTTTCGAGAACGAGTACTTTTCGGACAAGATGTTCATGAATACCAGGAAAAGAAGTACGCCCAGCTTCCACCAGTTTCCTGCCCCGATCGCCACCCCCAGGCCTACCGTCGCCCCCAGGACGTTTGAGCCCGCGTCGCCGAGCATGAACCTCTCCGAAAGGTCCCCGGGCAGCAGGACCAGGGCCACCGCGCCTACCGACAGGAGGTACGGCACGAACGTATCCATCAACTTCCAGTTGAGCGCCACAACCCCGGCCAGCGCCGGCAGGAACACCTTCAGCGCCCGGCCCGGCCTCATGTCCAGCAGGTTGAACAGGTTCGCGCACAGGGCGATGAGAGTGGCGTTGAGGAACAGTTCCCACCAGTTGTGCGATAACGGCAGCGAGACCGCCAGTGCCACCAGGAGGCCGCCCAGGGCTTTCAGGAACCCGGTACTTATCCGCCCTTTGAACAACGCCCGGATGTGCCCCTTGAAACCGCTTGCTTTTCCGTCGCCGAACACGTCGTCCATCAACCCCAGGAAGCACATCCCCAGGACCAGGACCAGGAGCGATTCAGCCGGGCCGAACGCCTGTTTCTCGGGAAACCCCTCCACTGCTCGTATCACGACGTAGGTGAGCAGATAGACCGGCACGAAAAGGAAGCCGGCGGCGGCCGGCACCGAACTGCCGGCATAGTTGGTGACTCGCGGTCCGTCCTCCATGATGCCACCGCAACCCACCAGTATCAGTACCCCCGCCGCTATCGACCCCAGGAAAGCTCCGGCCGCAACCAGCATCGGCTAGATCCCCCCGCTCTGAAACAGTCGTTTCAGCGCGGACCTCAGGATATCCAGGAACTGACGCCCCCGGTGCTTGAACCCTGCCAGGTCCCTTCCGGTCTCACGGTGATACATGCCGGTTTCGACCTCCACCACCTTTAACCCGGCCCGCAGGGCGTCAACGGTCATTCCAACCTCCACCCCGAACCCCTCTTCGAAGGGGGCCACCCGCTCATAGGTCCGGTGTGTCATCGCCCGCTGACCGGAGAGAGGGGAAGCCATGACCCCTCCCGCCAGCATGCGTATCGCCATTCCGCCCAGTCCCTGCGCGATGCCGAACCCCCCTTTTCGCCTCGCCGGACCGAACGCCGCTATGGCAAGGTCTGCCTCCCCTGCCAGTACCGGCGCGAGTATCATCTCCGCCTCCCGGGCGCTATCGCCCAGGTCTCCGTCAACCAGCAATAGAAAATCGAACTCCAGGTGCGGGAGGACCCGGTTGAGGGACCCACCTTTCCCCAGGTTGGCTCCGTTCACGACCACAGTGGCCCCCTCACCGGCGGCTTCGCGAGCGGACAGGTCGGTCGAGTAATCGTCTATCACAACTACCTCGTCCACCCCGGGGATGGCGAGAAGAGAACTCACGGTCCGTCCTACGGACCCCTCCTCCTCATACGAGGGTACCACCGCAACGGTTCTCATGAGTACCTCAAATGTCTCACGGTTCCGGCAGTATCTGTTCCGCCGCCCTGCCGCTTCCGTAATTCCCGCTCCTGCCCTGCAGCACCAGCACCAGGGCCACCTCCCCGGGAACCGTGTTCACGTGGTCCACGGTGGAGATACCGTTCTTCTTGTAGGTTATCATGGCGACGTCCGACGCCTCCAGGCCGCTGACCCCGACTACCGGGAACTCCGCCGCACCAAATGCTCGAATGAGAGGCAGGTCAGTGCCCTCCAGGACGTCGGCCTCCTCAATGCTTCCCAGCAGTACCGCGCCGGTGACGGGACCGGGCAGCACCCCCTTCATCTGGATTACCCCGACCTGGTCCAGCATGGTCAGGACCTCGGGGTTGGACGCGTTCTTCAACTGCTCCACCACCTCCGCCAGGACCCTCTCCTTGACCACCCCGGGTTCCGCGGGCAACCCGAACGCCTGCGCCAGGCCCTGGAGCAACGCCGGCTCCTCGTAGACCGCCGCGGTTGACATGCTTATGGTCAGCGGTACGTTGCCCCCGGCGGAGATGATCGCGTCGTGGATCGACTCCAGCGTGTTCTCGTCCGGTTCCATCCCGGTTATCACCACGAACGCCCTTTCGGGCAGGCGGTCGGCCATCATGTACGGCTTTGACTCTGTGGTGTAACCCTTGTAGAAGTTCAGGTCGTCATTAAGCGACTTGTTCTTGTCCTTCACCTCGGAGAACGTCTCTTGCAAGGACTCGGTCTCGCTCCTTAACTCAGCTATCAGGCCCCTCTCCACCAGAGTGGTACCCAGCAGTATGCCTATTCCCAGGGCGAGAAAGACCGCCACCAGCGAGATTACGTGGTATCTCATGTCCAGCAAAGGAACTCCCCCTGTTCCGTCAGATGAGGTTCTGAAGCTTCATCAACCATACCTGGAACCTCATCGCCAGCACCGTAATAAACTGCCTGACAGGATCGGACAACAGGATAATGATAACAATCGTCACCAGGGCCGCCGCAACCATGAGTGCCAGGTGCCAGCCCTTGACCCTGGTGCTGTACAACCGGCTGACGCCCTTTGCGTCCACCAGTATGGCGCCGACCCGCAACCGTACCAGGAACGTGCTGGCCATACCTTTTCTGTCCTTGTCCATGAAATCGACCAGGTTACTATGGCCACCTACCATCACTATCAGCTCGGCGCCCTTCTCATAAGCGATGAGCATCGCAATATCCTCGCTGGTCCCCGGGTAACGGAAAACGGTTTGCGCAAGCCCCAGCTCCTCCAGCCGCTCCCTGCCCGGCGCCTTGCCGTCGCGGTACCCGTGGACTACCAGTTCGCTCGCCTTCCGGAGCGCATTATCGGAGACGCTGTCCATGTCACCTACAATCATATCCGGCTTATAGCCCAGCTCCAGCAGCGCGTCCGCCCCCCCGTCAACCGCTATGAGCACCGGCTTTATCTCCCTCAGGTACGGACGGAGAGCCAGCAGGTCACGTTTATAGTCGTGCCCCCTGACCACTATGAGAACCTGCTTCCCAGCCATTATAGTGGTGATGTTTGGAAGATCGACGCTCTCAAGGAGTATCTCCTTCTCGGCCTCCAGGAACTCCATGGTGTTGGCCGCGAAGTCACCCAGGTGCTTCCCCAGGTTTTTCTTGCTCTCCTCGACCCGCGTCTCTATCTCCAATATGGTAAGCACACTGCCGCTGGCTACCTCCTCCTCGCCACGGAGAATCAAACCACCGTGAATCCGGACGGCATCCCCTTCCTTGACCAGGTCGAAAACCTCCTGGCCCACCTCGTCCACTATCCGTATCCCCGACGCCGCTATGATCAGCGGGCCGAGGTTGGGATAAGTGCCGGTCAACGAGCAGGCCGCGTTCACCACGACCGACGGTTTCTTCTCCACCAGTGATTCCGCGGAAACCATGTCGATGTCGGTATGGTCGATTATCGCGACCTCTCCGGCGTTAAGCCGCTTGACCAGGTTCTTGGTCCTCTTGTCCAGCCTGGCTGTCGCCACACCGGCGTTCTTGTCCGCGTTATTTACGGATGTTATGGAAGTCGACCTCATTGAGTCATCACCCACCATTGTTTAGAAGCAATTATCTCACATCTACAACGGTCAACGCTCAAATGACGCACTGGTGACAGGTACCAGTGGCTCAAAATGACGCACTGGTGACAGGTACCAGTGGCTCAAAATGAGGCGATCGCCTACTGTCTTGAGGCCCTGGTCACTGTTGAGCGGCTTATCCCCAGGTAAGCAGCAATCTCCTTCGCCGTGTACTGTTGTTCGTAGCGCGCGATACGTATCGCTTTGTTTATCTGTTGCTTTCCGACAACTCCGCGAAATAGATCCGGCAGCGAGATTCGATCTTTCTGGTCCATGAGCAGGCCCTCAGCGACAAAACGAAGATACTCCTTCTGAGCCATCTCATTATCGTTCCCGAATATTCTAAGGGTGTACTCGACATCCAAGAACTCTGGAGCGGGAGCGATGCCGCTTATTGCCCTGTAACTGCTCCACCTCCACTGGCCCGGTTTGCTGACCAGGCCGCCCTTGACGGGGTTGAGTGCTGTATACCTGATAACCTCCATAAGGTGTTCTTCTCTCTCGATGAGTCGTGATGTGAAGCGTCCCTGCATAACATGGCCCACCCTGTCGTACCTCCAGTTGAAACGCTTGCAGTAGTAGTTGAGCAGCATATGCATCCCCTCGGAGAGGTTCGCCTGGGGCGTTTCAATAAACAGGTGGTAATGGTTGTTCATCAGGCAGTAGGCATAACAGCCCCAACCAAACTCGCTGACTACGTCGGAAAGCTTCCCAATAAAATCGAAGCGGTCATCGTCACTCAGGAAAACAGCTTGCTTGGAGTTACCCCGGGACATTACGTGGTAAAAAGCACCTGGAAATTGTACTCGCGGCTTTCTTGACATGCACCTATTCTACAAGCAATACAAGCATAACGCAAGAAATGACGCACTGGTGACAGGTACCAGTGGCTCAAAATGACGCACTGGTGACAGGTACCAGTGGCTCAAAACGCGTGGGTCAGGGTTGCTTGGCGTTGTTGGCACGGTTGAGGATGTCTTTGGCGTGTTCTCTTGTGACCTTTCTCCTGGTGGAGTCGCCGAGCATGCGGCATATCTCGTCTACCCTGTCATCGCCGGATATCAGATTGATTCCGGTTTGCGCCCCACCGCCGCCATCGCCCTTGAATACCTGGTAGTGCCAGTCGGCAAACGTCGCTATCCGGGGGTTGTGCGTCACACAGAAAACCTGGTGATAGCTGGTCAACTGGTGTAACTTCTCCCCCACCTTCGTCGCGGTCTTCCCGCCGATCCCCGCGTCCACCTCATCGAACACCAGCGTTGGTATCCTGTCCGCCCCGGCAAGCACTATCTTGAGGGCCAGCATCACCCGGGACATCTCCCCACCCGAGGCGATGCGTCGCAGGGGCCTTACCGGGCCCTCCTGCACCGGGCTGAAAAGGAACTCTACCTCCGAGGAGCCGCGTGGCCCGAAGGCTCCCGTCTGGTCCACCTTCACCGTAGCCGCCTTCTCCTTGGCGGGCCGGATATTCACCTCGAAACGTGCCTTATCCAGTTCCAACTGTCCAAGCTCGGCAGCGACCGCATCCTGGAACTCGGAGGCGGCTCCTTCCCTGCCCCGGGTAAGCAACTCCGCGAACCCCGTTACTTCCTCCCGGGTCTTCTCGATCTCACCACGCAGGGCGCCAACCCGCCCTATGCTCTCCTCGATTCCGTGGAGCTTCAACTCCGCCTCGTCTGAGTATGAGAGAACGGACGGAAGTGTGCCACCGTATCGCCGGCACAGTTCGCGGAGCAGGCTCAAGCGCGACTCGACCTCCTGCAGCCGGGAGGGGTCCATCTCCACTCTTTCACGGTAGGCAACGACCTCGGCAGCCAGATCCTCGGTATCGAATATGAGCGACTCCACGCGCCCGGCCAGGCCGGATACTTCCCGGTCTATGGAGGACATTCTCCTGAGGTCAGACAGTACAACCGAAAGCGTATCGCGAGCGGCGGCCGGCTGGTCGTTAGACACCAGCGACGTCTCAACCCTGGTCGAGAGCTCCAACAGCTCCTTTGCGTGCCGAAGCCTCCCCGCCTCGGACTCCAGTTCCTCCAGCTCGTCCGGCTGTGGCTCCGCCTTCCTGATACGCTCCACTTCGTCCCGAAGAAGCTCGGCCTCTCTTTCCAAACCCTCCACCCCCAGGCCGATTTGCCCCTGCTCGGAAAGGAGGGACTTCAACCTGCCGTATGACCTCCGGTACTTTTCAAGATTCTCCATCTGCTCCAGACCGGCGAAACGGTCCAGGTACTCCACGTGAGTACCCGCCTTGAGTAGCGCCTGGTGGCTGTTCTGACCGTGCACGTCCAGAAGGATATCCCCTATCGCTGCCAGCGTGGACACCGGGCACATGCGCCCGTTCACGGTACAGCGGCTCTTCCCCCCCACCGGCACCGTCCTGCTCAGCATCAACTCCTCTTCATCACCGGACATAAACCCCTGCCTCTCCAGTTCGCCATGTACCTCCGGCGTTTCAGTCAGGTCGAAGACGCACTCCAGGGTCGCCGCCTTCGCGCCGTGGCGGACCTGAACGGTGTCAGCACGGTCACCCAGCAGTAACCCGATTGCCCCTACCAGCACCGTCTTGCCGGTGCCGGTTTCCCCGGTAAGGACGTTTAGTCCATCGCGGAACTCCACCTCGACACGCTCTATGAGCGCAAAATCTACTACCTTGAGATACGCCAGCAAGTCGCCCTCCTACTCGCTATCGACGTACGCGGGCGGGCTCATGAACTTCCTGCGCAGCGTCTGATAAAAGGAGCTTCCTTCCAGTTCGATTATCTTGACGGTCTTCTCCATCGCGAAGAACTCTATGGTCGCCCCCGGTGGGACCTCCACGTCCTCGCGCCCGTCCACGCTGAGGGCAAGCCTCTCGGGAGCGTTGCCGACAATCACCTTCACCGTGTCTCCGGCATCCAACACCATCGGTCGGCTGAACAGCATATGGGCGCAGATAGGGGTCATCAGAAAGCAGTTCAGCTCAGGTGTGACTATGGGCCCCCCGGATGACAGGGAGTACGCCGTCGACCCGGTCGCGCTGGATATGATGAGGCCGTCCCCGGAGTACCGCATGAAAAATTCCCCGTTTATGTACGTTGACAGGTGGATGAGCCTCTCCCTGGCAAGCTTCCCGATGACGACCTCGTTTAGAGCCCTGAACTCCCGGCCTCCTTCCTTCCCCAGCCTGCACCCGATCGAGAGCCTCCTGCTTACCAGGAATCGCCCCGCGAGAGTATCCTCCAGCGTTTGGTCCACCTGGTGCATCTCCGCCGCGGTAAGGAACCCCAGTTTCCCGATGTTGATGCCGATCAGCGGTATATCGTGCCCCCAGAGCACGTCCACGGCATGGAGCATGGTCCCATCCCCTCCCAGGACCACCGCCAGATCCACCGCCTCCAGTCTTGCCACCGCCACTGCGGGGGCGTCCGGCCCCAGCGCCTCCACGTCATCTGCCAGGATGCAGTTGCCCACTCCGTTCCTCTCCAACCAGGACGCCACGTGCCGCACCATCCCGGTGATACCCGGTTTCCTCACGTGAGGTATTATCAGCACATTTCGTATCTCAAAGGAGTTGTTATCACTCATGCACCCTCCATGCCCTATTTTCGATACGGTGGCTTCGCCCCCTACCGTGAAGCCTTCCCGCCTCCCAGGTGAGCTTTCTCGACCTCTCGCTCAATATCCCGGGGTCCAATCCCGTCCGCCGGCCGCCCTACCAGGTGGGTGAAGAACTCCAGGTTTCCCTTTGGTCCGATGAGCGGAGAGCCGGTCACCTGCTTCATCACCATGCCCTGCTTTCCCAACCACTGGGCCAGTTCTCCTATCAGCCGGGCGTGGACCAACGGGTCTCTCACCACGCCGCCTTTCCCAACCTGCCGCCGCGGCGCCTCGAACTGTGGTTTTAACAGTGCTACTATCTCTCCACCGGGGTCCAGGACATCCCAAACAGGCCCCAGGACCTTGGTAAGCGATATGAACGATACATCAACCGTGGCGATATGCGGACGCACCTCTAGGTCTCCCGGGGTAAGCCTACGCGCGTTGTAGCGCTCCATTACCGTTACCCTGGGGTCATTTCGCAGCTTCCAGTGAAGCTGGCCCCTCCCGACGTCCAGCGCGATGACCGCCCCGGCACCCCTCCCCAGCACGCAATCGGTAAAACCTCCGGTGGACGAGCCGACATCCAGAACGACTCTGCCCTCAACGTCGATGCTGAACGCGTCCAGCGCATGCTCAAGTTTAACCCCGCCGCGCGACACGTACTCCCTGCCACGGTGCTCAACGGCGATCTCCTCATCGCCGGATACCGAGGTGCCCGGCTTCACCGCGAAGCAGCCGTTGACCGAAACCCGTCCTTCCATCACCGCCGCACGCGCCATTGACCGGCTCTCCGCGTAACCCCTCTCATGCAGGAAAACGTCGAGCCTCTTTTTCATCACAGGCGATCAAGCCTGTCCACGATCTCCCCGGCGATGTTCGAATCGGACAGACCGACCTCTTGCTGAAGTTCAGGGATTCCTCCGTGCTCCACGTAACGATCGGGCAACCCTTTCATCATCACCGGGGCCAATCGCTTATCGCCGGCCACCGCCATGACCGCTTCGCCGAACCCGCCGGCCACCACATTATTCTCCAGGGTGACAAGCAATCGCTTTCCTCCCCCCACTTCCTGGATGAACCCCGGGTCAAGCGGCTTCGCGAACCGGGCGTTCACCACTGCCGCCGAAACACCTTCCGACTCGAGAATGCCGGCAATCCTCATAGCGAGGGGAACCGTGCACCCCAGCGCCAGGAGAGAGACGTCATCCCCCGGCCTTACCACCTCGCCCTTTCCAAGCTCCAGGCCGGCGGCCCCCGCATTCTCCACCGGTGCCACCCTGCCCCTTGGGAATCGCAGGGCCACCGGGCTTTCCAGCCCTAACGCGAAACGCAACATCGACTCCATCTCGACCCCTGCGCACGGCGCCATGATCGTCATGTTCGGCAGGATACGCAGGTAAGATATGTCGAAGTAACCGTGGTGGGTCGACCCGTCCTCGCCAACCAACCCCGCCCTGTCCACCGCGATGATCACGGGAAGGTCCTGGAGGCATATCTCCTGGGCAAGCTGGTCGAACGCCCTCTGCAGGAAAGTCGAGTAGATCGCCACCACCGGCTTGAGCCCCCCTATGGCCAGCCCCGCCGCCAGGTTCACCCCCAGTTGCTCGGCTATCCCTACGTCGAAGAACCTTTCGCCGAAGCGCTCGCTGAACTCTTCAAGCCCCGTCCCCAGCTTCATCGCGGCGGTGATGGCCACCAGCCGGGGCTCCTCCTCCGCTATCTTGACGATCGCCTCACCAAACAACCCGGTCCAGCTTTCCCCTCCGCCTTTCTTCAGCATCTCCCCGGTTCCGCTGTCAAACGACGGGACCCCGTGGAACCTGTCAGGCCTGTGCTCGGAGGGCCGGTAACCTTTGCCCTTTCTGGTCAACGCGTGTATGAGCACCGGCCCCCCTATCCGCCTTGCCTGCCTGATCGTTTCCACGATCTGCGCGACGTCATGGCCGTCTATGGGGCCCACGTACTTCAGCCCGAACGCCTCGAACAGCATCCCCGGAACCAGCGCGTTGGTCATCGATTCCTTGATCTGGGTAACTATCCGGACTATACCGTCCCCAAGCGCCGGCATCGTCCTCAGGAGCTCCTCGAACTCCTCCTTCATGTGGGTGTAGCCGGGCCTTATCCTCAACCGCGAGAGGTACGCCGCGACCCCCCCCACGTTCCGGGAGATGGACATCTCATTGTCGTTCAGAATTATGATGAGGTTGGAATCCAGATGATGCCCAGCCTGGTTCATCGCCTCCAGGGCCACCCCGGAGGTCATGGCCCCGTCACCCATGACCGCCAGGACCGCATGGTCCTCACCGCGCAGGTCCCGGGCCAGCGCAAGCCCAAGTCCATAGCTCATCGAGTTTCCGGCGTGGCCGCTATCCACGACATCGTACTCACTCTCGGCGCGCCTGGGGAATCCGCTGATCCCCCCGTACTGCCTGAGCGTGTGGAACTCACTCCGCCTGCCGGTCAATATCTTGTGTGCGTAAGCCTGGTGACCCACGTCCCATATAACCTTGTCTTCGGGAGTGTTCAGGGCCCTGTGTATGGCCACCGCCAGCTCAACAGCCCCCAGGCTTGACGCCAGGTGTCCTCCAGTCACACTGGTGGTCTCGATTATGAACTCCCTTATCTCGTCGCAAAGGCGTTCCATTTCCGCCGCGTCTAGTCGCCTGAGATCTCGTGGAGACTCTATTGTTTCGAGTACTGAGTAACTCATTCTCGGCTCTTTCAACAGATATTTGAGGTTCACATCATTGTACAGAACGTCCCGTATCCTAACAAGGATTATGCTAGAATAACCGCATGGATTTACCCGGTAAACACGTACAGCACCTTTCCAAGCGGATCGGTGCCAGGGGAGCTGGGAGCGACGGCGAAGCAGCCGCCGCTTCTTACATTCTACGCACATTGAGCGACTCCGACATCGAGGTCAACATGGAGAGCTTCTCCTGCTGGAAGTCGGACCTCACCGCCATCATTCTGCTCTACCTGCTCGCAATCGCGTCCTACGTACTTTTCCGCTACAGCTACACGCTTAGTCTCCTTGTCTCGGCAGCGGTATTCCTGCTGTTCCTGGTGGAAACCCTCTCCTGGGCCGTCGTATCGAAACTTCTGCCCCGGAGCAATGCCTCCAACGTTATGGCGAGAGTCCGCCCCACAGATAAAAGGCTCAGAAGAGTGGTCCTGACCGCCAACTACGACAGCGCCAGGAGTTCGCCTCTCGGCAGGCCCTTGCTTGCCAGGGCTTACCGGGTGCTATATCTGATCTCGTTCATTTCCATCACCCTGATCGTTGTCCTTGGCGTGGTAGGGCTCCTGGCTTCACTTACCAAGGTTGACAGCCGCAGTATCTACATGCTCTGGTTGGCCACAATCCCGTTTCCCTCCTACCTTCTCCTGTTCTTGCTGGTTATGCTCACAGGCGAGATCCGGGGGGATTACACCGCCGGGGCCAACGACAACGCCTCCGGTTTGGGGGTCATGCTCTCGGTCATCAGCTCAATCGCGGACAACCCCCTGGAGCACACCGATGTCTGGGCGGTGGCGACCGGTCGGGGCTCTGCGGGCGGTCGCGGCATGGTCGCTCTCCTGCACCGTCACCATCGCCAGTTGAAGGATGCTTTCATTATCAACATCGATCACGTGGGGCTCGGCAAGACCAGGATCATAACCCGTGAAGGGGTCATGCTTGGATTCCGTTGCTCGTGGAAGCTCCGTCGCCTGGCTCGCGGCGCCGCTGACAAGTCCAAGGGCCTTGACGTGGGAAAGGGCAAATGCCGGGTAAAGAAAAGCGACGCCATGGTGGCCAGGGCCAGGGGCTACAGGTCGATGACGATAGGGGGCCTTGCCGGTGGCACCTATCCCGGATGGAAGAACGCCGACGATACCAATGACTCCATCGACAGGGAATCACTCGACCACTCCGTGAGACTGCTCCATCTCCTCCTTGACGAGATAGACGCGCTGCCATAGTGCCCCGGGCTGAAGGAAATGACGCACTGGTGACAGGCACCAGTGCGTCATTTGTCTGGCGTTATCGTGTATAGACGTGGTGCCAGGCACCTGCGTTGCATTATGGAGAGCGGTTTGGGTGGAGGGTCGAACGACAACACCTGAGCCAGGCACCGTTTGGGTGGCGGTTACTCCCCGATCACCTGGCAGATCATCTCCCGATCCCTGGCCTTATTGTCGAAATCCACCAGGACGATCTGCTGCCAGATGCCAAGCTTGAGCTTGCCGCCTTCAAACGGAACGGTCAGCGACGGCCCCAGGAGCGATGCCCGGACGTGCGAGTGCCCGTTTCCGTCATGCCACCGAAGATTATGATGGTACTCACGGTCCCGCGGTATCAGCCGGTCAAACATGTCGTCCATGTCCTCCACCAATCCAGGCTCGAACTCTATGGTAGTAACGCCGGCGGTGGACCCCGGAGCGAAAACAGTTACGATACCCGAGGTAATACCCGATTCCATCACCGACTGGGAAACGTTGCCTGTTATATCGATTATCTCGCCGTTCCCATTCGTCTTCAGGGAAAAGTAGTTGCTGGTGACCGCCATGGCTCCCTCACATCGAATATAACTCTTCTTCGGGGATAACCCGGAAGCCCGCAACCTTGAGCGCCCCAATCCCCTGCTCCGCCTCATCCACCCTTATGATCACCACCGCGTTCTTGCCGGACTTCTCCAGAAAGCAGTAAAGGTACTCGATGTTCATCTCCTGGCCCACCAGGGGCTTGATTATCTCGGAAAGCCCCCCCGGCCGGTCTTCCACCTCGACCGCTATTACATTGGTCTCCTTCACGATAAACCCGTGCTCCCGCAGAACGTCCCGGGCCTTTTCGGGATCATCGGCGATCAGCCGCACCACGCCGAACTCGCTGGTGTCGGCCACGCACATGGCCCTTACGTTCACTCCCGACTCGCCAAGGCGGCGGGTCATGTCCAGTAGCCTTCCGGACTTGTTCTCGAGAAAGACGGATACCTGCTTGACAGTCATGGGACCCCCCCCGCTAGACCTCTCGATTATCTACTACCCGCACTGCTTTGCCTTCGCTGCGCGCCAGGCTCCTGGGTTCCACCAGGATCACCTTCACCCCTATGCCCAGGTAGCTCTGGATCTCCCCCCTGATGACATCCTGCCACTCCTCGAGCCCCTGTATCCGGTCGGAGAACATCTCTTCGGAAACCTCGACCTGCACCTCCAGGATGTCGAGGCCGGCCTCCCGGTCCACAATTAACTGGTAATGGGGGGACACCCCTTCTATTTCCATCAGCACCGACTCGATCTGGGACGGGAAAACGTTCACACCCCTGATGATAAGCATGTCGTCGGTACGGCCCCTTACCCTTCTCATCCTCACATGCGTCCTCCCGCATTCGCAGGGAGTATCGTCAAGGGAGGTGATGTCCCTGGTGCGATACCGCAGAAGCGGCAGGCCTTCCTTGTTCAAGGTGGTGAACACCAGTTCGCCCTGCTCACCGACTGCAAGCCGTTTTCCGGATTCGGGATTGATGATCTCGGCTAGAAACGCGTCCTCGAAAATGTGCAGCCCTTTCTTCTGCTCGCACTCGATCGAGACTCCAGGCCCCATGACCTCGCTCAGTCCATATATGTCAAACGCCGAGAGGTTCAACAGTCTCTCTACCTTGTCGCGCATCTGGTCGCTCCACGGCTCGGCCCCGAAGATGCCCGACTTCAGCTTCAGTTGCTTGAAATCAACACCCATCTCAGCGGCAGTCTCGGCCATGAACAGGGCGTACGACGGTGTGCAGCAGAGGATCGTGGTCCCCAGGTCCACCATCACCCGTATCTGGCGCTTGGTGTTCCCGCCCGATATCGGGATTGCCGAGGCCCCCAGCCGCTCTACCCCGTAGTGAAACCCCAGGCCCCCGGTGAACAACCCGTAGCCGTAGGCGACCTGTATTATGTCCGTCTTCTCGCCCATTCCCACCACGATGGACCTTGCCATCAGCTCGGACCATACATCGATGTCCCTGGCGGTGTACCCTACCACCGTCGGCTGTCCGGTGGTCCCGCTTGAGGCGTGTATTCTGACGATATCGCGGGTAGGTACAGCGAACATGCCGAACGGGTAGTTGTCCCTCAGGTCGCTCTTGGTGGTAAACGGAAGTTTCTCCACATCGTCGAGGGCCTTGATGTCCTTCCAGCTAACTCCAGCGTCACGTAGTTTCTTCCGGTAAAACGGGACCTTCTCCTCGCAACGTTTCACCGTCGCCTTCAGCCTCTCCAGCTGCAGGCTCGCTATCTCCTCCCGGTCCATTGTCTCGATCTCAGGGTTATACATCACAGTCACCACCTTTGGTACCCCGCTCCATAAATACGCTGGCATTCGAACGCCGCTGCATCCACTTCGGTCGCGCGCCTTGCCGGAGCGGCGCTTCGACGCTCTCGGTGCTTAACCGTATCTACGGAACGGAGCACATACTTATCATCAGTTGAGCAGATGATATTCTACCATACTAACCTAAGGGTCTAGCAAAGCCCCTAAGTCGTCCCTGATGTGAGTGGGACTTATTCCTGTCTCCTCCGCCTCCAGGGCGCTCGATACGCCGGTCAGGACCAGTAACGTATCCACCCCGGCCGCCAGGCCTGCCGCGATGTCGGTGTCAAGGCGGTCCCCCACCAGGAGGGCGGACCGTGCTTCCACTCCCATCCTCTCGAGCGCCAGCTCGACTATCTGTGGGTTCGGCTTTCCGGCAACCTCAGGCTCCCTCCCCGAGCCGCAAGTGACCGCCGCCACGATGGAGCCGGCCCCCGGCCACAGGCCCTCGGGCGTGGGATAGGTGGCGTCAGTGTTGGTGGCGATGTACCGGGCGCCGTTTCTGATTGCCACCACCGCGGTCTTGAGCTTCTCGTAGGTGAGGTTACGGTCCCAGCCGACGAAGACGTATTCGGCGCGTTTCGCCTCCTCGCCGCTCACCAGTTCGAGGCCCGCCTCCTCTATCTGCCTGATGAGTCCTTCCTCCCCCACCACGAACGCGGTACCCCCGGCGCCTTCTCTGCCCCCGGTCCAGCCCATCTCCAGGTTCCGCTTGATCACAGCGGGTGGGGAGACTATATTGCCCGGCCCTATCTCGATGCCATGCTTCCTCAGCCTATCCACGTACATCCGGGGTGTTGCTGAAGAGTTGTTTGTCAGGAAGATAAATGGAATTCCCGCCTCCTGCATGTGGTTGATAACCCCGGCTGACCCAGGTATAAGGTCGTGCAACAGGTAGATAACCCCGTCAAGGTCTATTATGAATCCTTCGTAGCGGTCTACCAATGACGTCATTACTTAATACCCTGGTCCATAATTACGCTGGCATTCGAACGCCGCTCCCGTCCACTCCGGCTGCGTTCCGCTCCGCAGGCGTACTACAGGAGTACGCAGAAGTGCCCCGCTCCATAATTACGCTGGCATTCGAACGCCGCTCCCGTCCACTCCGGCTGCGTTCCGCTCCGCAGGCGTACTCCAGGAGTACGACTCGGTCGCGCGCCTTGCCGGAGCGGCGCCACGCTCTCGGTGCTTAACCGTATCCATGGAACGGGGCACTTAGCTTAAAACCCCCGCAGAGTCGACTGGAAACGGCCCCCACTACGCCCCGAAACGCGCCGCCATCTCACTGTACATCTCCTTTGGGCTCAACTGCCAAGCGAGCTTGAAATGCCCGCCCGCTTTTCTCCCGCTCTTCGTCTTCAGGCAGCATAGCCCCAGGCAGTAGTGGGCGTAATCGTTGGTGGGGTCCACCTCCAGGGCGTCCTCGAAACGTACGGACGCGGCCTGGTACCGCCCGCAGGAGTACTCGGCTCTACCCAGCATTTCCAGGATCGAACCCTTCCGTGGTTCCGCCACCAGGGCTCTCTGGAGCAGTACCACCGCCTTGGCCGGGTTTCCACTCTCAAGCAGCCCTTTTCCGCGCTCCAGCAACGTGTATGCGGACTCTTCATCATCTTCTACGCTCATCAGTGCTTCGCTTCCATGAGCCGGCAAGACGGCCTGCCGTTACTTCCGCGGCTCCTCGACCTCGATCTCTTCCATCTCCACTTCTTCAGGCTGTATGGTTTCGGTAGCCAGCACGATATCCACGTACCACCGGCCCTTATACTTCCTGGTCATTATGGTGCGCTGCTCCTCGGGAAACTCGGCGAGGTCCCTGGTCTCCATCTCTCCGGTCTCGGTGTTCTTCCGGCTCACCGTGCCCCCCACTATTATGACGGTAGCCACATCCTTGTCATTCCCGTCCTGCTTTACTTCCAGCTTGACGTCCTCGAACTCCTCCTGTTGCTCGCTGAACGCTTCCCGCCTCAGGTTCATCTCTTCACTGGTCACTGCCCTTACCTCTTCGGGCAGTATTGAAGCCAGGTACCCGTACCAGTTGCCCTCCTCTATAGCGGCAAGGAACTTCTGGACCACCTGCTGGGGATCGGCCGGCCCGCAACCGGAACCAAGAATTGAAACGGAAACCAACGCGGCTGACAGTACCACCGCCATCATCGCGCGGGCCGCCCGGCCCGGCTCTCTTGACCAACGTCTCAAAATGACACCTCCATTGAAGCCTGCTTAGTGCCCCAGATTATACAACAACGCCTCCGCATCCGGTGTATAGAGGCGCCAGAACACCACCCGGCATTGCCGGCATTAAGTACCTCGTTCCATAAATACGCTGGCATTCGAACGCCGCTCCCGTCCACTCCTGCTTCGTTCCGCTCCCTCGACGTACTCCAGGAGTACGACTCGGTCGCGCGCCTTGCCGGAGCGGCGCCACGCTCTCGGTGCTTAACCGTATCTATGGAACGGGGCACTATGGGCCCGCCGGGGCTTACGGGGTTGCGGCCCGGCGGTCTCCTACTCGGTGTCGATGCATGAACCCACCACGCAGTGGCTGCCCGGCCAGATGCCTTTGTAGTTGAAGTACATGGGCCTCTCCACGATTACCGGCACCTCCGAGATTACGGTCGCCGATATGTCGTGTTCGCTTCCGGCCATGCTACTGTTGACGTCGACCGTAGCGCGCGACCCGGCGGGAACCTCCACACTCTCTTTCAGGTTGGTACCGTCTTCCCACATATAGTTGATTAGCACCACGGCGTCATTCTCGGTTGGGTTCTGGATGCTCAGCCACTGGTTGAACCCTGCCCGCGTGCAACCCTCGGCGAAGTACCACTCCTCCATGGCGGAGGACGCCCCCACCACGCAGTGCCCCCCCGGACATCCGCTGCCGTAGTTGAAGTACATGGGTCGCTCGGTGATTATCGGGTTGTCGGAGGTGACCTTGATGGAGACGTTCTGCGCCGGCCCCACCCAATCGTTCACCAGGATGGTCTTCCTGCTCGTGGCGGGAATCACCAGTTCCTGGTCATCGACGCTGCCTTCCTGGAGCATGTACTCGAGCGTCACGCCGGCCTCGGTGTCATTGGGGTTCTGCATGCAGACGTAGGTAGAGAACCCTTCGTGGGTGGTACCTTCAGCGAGGTACCACTCGTTGGCCGGTTGCACCGCCCCGATGACGTCGTGACCCCCCTCCTGCACTCCCTGGTAGCTGAAATAGACCGGCCTCTCGCAGATTATGGCGTTGGAAGACTCCACCATCATCGATACGTCCTGCCCCGGGCCCACATCCCGGTTGGCGCACTCGGTCTTCCTGCTCAGCGCCGGGACGGTGACCTCCTTCACCTGGTTCTCCCCGGACTCGGGCATGTAGGTTATTGTCACCTGGACATCCTCTTCCTGGGGGTTCTGCATGCACAGCCAGGTGTGGAAGTTGGCCGAGGGCTCCTCCCTGGTGCAACCTTCGGCGAAGTACCACTTCGTCCGGGGGTTATTGGTGCCGATAACGTCGTGGCCGCCTTTCCACATCCCCTGGTAGTTGAAGTACATCGGCCGCTCCACCATGATGGGGAGGTTACCCTCTACCTTCGTGGACAGGTCACGCTCGGGCCCGACGAAGCTGTTGACGTCGACGGTGTGCCTGCTCTCGGCTCCGACGGTAACCGTCTGGGGGATGTTCTCGCCGTCCTCGGTCATGTAGGTTATATCCACGTCGCACTCTTTGTCGTTGGGGTTCTGGATGGAGAGCCACTGCTCGAAACCGGCGCGCGTGCATCCCTCCGCGAAGTACCAGGTGTACGACGGCCCTCCCTCGTCCTCCGCCGGGCTGTACATTATCTCGTCGTCAACGACAGCGCTTACGTTGGCCGGCATCGCCATGTCGCGGAACTTCATGTACACGTTGCGGCGCCCGGCGGTCCCCCCGGCCAGGGCCCACTCCCTTTCCGAATCGTATTTCTCCCACCCGGCACCCTGGAAATCCGAGGTGTTGGATATCATCATGTCCTTCAGGCCGGACCCACCGGTGTCCGACGCGCTGACGTTGAGCGTCACCTTACGGGTGGTCGTCGTCTCGGCCCCGTTGTTTACCTTGAACGAGCCCGTTGAGGCCTTGGTGTCGGTCGACGCGCTCTTGAAGACCCTGGGGGCCATGGTGGCGGGAGTGTCGCTGGAACCCGCCGCGACGTCGGTATGCACCTGGCACACACGGTGGCTCCCGGTGTCGAAGACGTGCCCGAAAGACCCGTTCTCCACCTTGTAGTAGTACTTGTTCGATAAAACGGGCATCGGAAACTCCACGTAGGCGCCGGGAAGGGGCTTCTCCAGGTAGTTGTTGATAGTACAGGTAACGTCAGTCGCGCTCCCGGGCTCCGGGGCGAAGGCCGACTCTACCGCCGGGGTGGTCAGGATAGCCAGGTCGGTGCTCCCCTCGATGTCGTTGTCCTTGTACTCGTCCAACGCCTTCAGGGCGTGCGACTGGCTGTCGGTCACCCATGAGCAACCGGTCTTCGCCTTCACGGTAAGGTCGTACAGGTCCTCGGGCAGGCTGTACGGAACGTTGACGGTGACGTGATAGACCTCGAAGTTCGCGTTCTTCAGCCAGTACCATACCTCGCTGGCTTTTACCTCGAAAGAGGTGACCGGAAGTTCCGCCGTATACGGGTACTTATCGTTGGTCGAGGAAACAGTTACCTTGAACGCGGTTACCTCGGGGATGGGCTGTGTCCCGGATGACTCACGGGGATCGTACTCTATGGTAAGACTCTCCCCTCTCTCCTTGATGGCGGGGTTGCCCGGGGTCGGGTAGATGAGCTTGGTTGTCCTGGGGGTGTCCTGTATTCCCAAATCAGCCCGCGCCTCGTTGCCGGTTGCAAGCAGGACCAGCATTGCCGTGACCAGCAAAGCCATCAATAGAAACACAAATATACTGGAACTCCGTGTCGATAAAGGACAGTGCACCAGCATACTCTAACCCCTTCTGTAGATATACCTACACTCACATCTAATTATAAACGAAAAACCCTATCATAGTTACTCGTTGTTGTTGATGAATCCGCCGACCGGGTTCCATCCATGAGCGCTCAATCTTTCCCTCCTAACCCCTGTTCGGTTACTATTGTGCACGGTTGAGGTAAAAGGAACGGCTACTGTCCCGTCTCATAAGTACGGTGATGCACCGAGACCGTCGATGCGCCGCGCCGGCAAGGCGCGCGACTCAGTGCCTCGTTCCATGAATACGGTGATGCACCGAGAGCGTCGAAGCGCCGCTCAGGCAAGGCGCGCGACTGAAGACGTACTCCTGTAGTACGTCGAGGGAGCGGAACGCAGCCGGAGTGGATGCAGCGGCGTTCGAATGCCAGCGTATTCATGGAGCGGGGTGCTAAAACGTACTACTATAGTACTTCGAGGGAGCGGAACGCAGCCGGAGCGGATGCAGCGGCGTTCGAATGCCATTGTATTTGTGAGACGGGGCACCATAGCCCGGGTTCGCGGTTTTCAAGCAGGGAGTTGGCGGTGGCACAGAGGTTCGGCAAGGGAAACGTCGATAGGGTCGGAAAGCTCTGGGTGCTTCACCTCAAGGGCACATCGTTTGAGAGGGGCCTTCAGCATGGTACGCTCATGCGCTACCGCGTACGCGACACCATCAACTTCTACAGGATGCTCCCGGAAGCCCTGGCGTTGAAAACATACCCGCCCGGATCCTGGAAGTACAGGGCGATATGCAAGCTCAAACGCAAGCTGGCCATCGGGTTCACCAGGAGCAGGGACTCCGACACCCTGGAGGAGATGCGAGGCCTCGCGGTCGGCCTTGGGATGAAGCAGGAGCATCTCGCCGAGGCGCTGGTGCTTGCTGACGTTCTCCAGTGCTTCGGAGCGGCTGCCGGGAGCCGTAGAAAACCGGGGCCGTCGCTTCCCTGTCCGGGCTGCACCAGCGTTGTCCGCGAAACACCCGACTCCCTGCTGTTCGCCAGGAATTTCGACTTCTGGGGTGCCGGATACTGGGATGAGAACCCGGCTATACTCTTCCATCACCCGGACAAGGGCAAGGCGTTCTGCTCAATCGCCACCGCGGGGCTTCCCACCAGCGGGATAACCGCCATCAACGAGGACGGACTCGCGGTTGCGGTCCACCAGCACGGATCCCTCGACTACAACCCCAGGGGCACCCCGATCATGGAGATCGCCCACAGCATACTCCGCACTGCCGGCACCGTGGAGGAGGCCATCGACGTCGCTTCCGGCTTCCGCGCTACCGCAGGCTGGACCATACTCATCGCCGGGGGCCGCACCCACAAGGCGGCCGCGCTGGAGATGTCCGCGGTGTGCCAGAAACCGCGCTGGACACAAGACCATATACTGATCGCCACCAACTGCTTCCAGGACGACGAGCTGTCCTGCCGGGAGCTACAACCGAACCTTGGCTCCGCCATCAGCGGCCACGCCCGCTTCGATAGGGCGGCCTCCCTGGCGTCCGGGCCGCGCTCCGGGACGTCGCGCATGGCCGGAATCCTTGGGGACCACTTCGACGTGATTTCCGGTCGCGAGAGGTCGGCCGGCTGCACCATTTCAGGCATCAACAACCTCTCGAGCGTCATTTTCAGTCTCAACGACAAGCGGTTCTGGGTTTCCGAGTCGCCCGCTCCCACCTCCAAGGGCGGTTTCGTGGGCTTTGACCTGGACACCGAACTTGGGGAAGGTCGTTCCTCGGAGGGCCGCCTTGAAGGCGGCCGCCCACCCACCGTAAGAACGACATCGGCTCAGGACCGGTACCTCGACGCGTACAAGGAGTACATGGGCTCCGGTGACCTCAACCGCGTACTCATGATACTCGGCGAATGCTCCGAGATCGACCCCGCGGAGCCCACATTCCCCTTAATGGAAGGCATAGCGCGCGCCAAGGTGGGAAACCTGCGCGGCGCGCTGTCGTCGTTGGACAGGTCGCTCACCCTGGAAAACGTCGAGCCCGGTAAGGCGGTAACACTGCTGTGGAAAGCCCGCATCCTGGACCTGATGGACCGCGGGGAGGAATCCGCCATTATATATGGCGATCTTTCCGAGGACCAGGCAAGCGCCACCCTGACATCGAAGGCCGCCGCCCTGGGCGGGAAAAAAGGGTTTCGGGAAAGAGACCTGGGCAATGTGTTGATGGACTTCGCCAACGGCGACGTTTGTTTGATGTAATCGCGTTAGTGTCCCGTCTCATAAGTACGGTGACGCACCGAGAGCGTCGGTGCGCCGCTTCCGGCAAGGCGCGCGACCAGGGCCGTACTCCTGTAGTACGTCCTGGGAGCGGAACGCAGCCGGTGTGGATGCAGCGGCGTTCGAATGCCATTGTATTTATGAGACAGGGCACTAGAATGGAGGTATCATGCAGCCGCCTGAGATGGAAACGTTGACCGTTGAAAGAGACGGGGGCACCGCCGTCCTTTACATGGACCGCCCCGACAAGAGAAACGCCATGGACCACACGATGTTCAACGAGTTGGGCGTCGCCGCGCAGTATATTTCCGACGATCCCGGGATAAAGGTTCTCATCATAACCGGGCGTGGCTCCGCGTTCTGCGCCGGGTTGGACTTGAGCTCGATGGGACAGTTCATGGATATAAGCATCACCGATTTCCGGACTATAGTAAGAAAGATGCAACGCAACTTTCGGGCGTTCGAGCTACTGGAAAAACCGGTGATAGCGATGGTGAACGGCCCCGCACTGGGGGCTGGCACCGAGATCGCGCTGGCCTGCGACATGATACTGGCGTCCACCGATGCGATCTTCGGGCTCCTGGAGGTCAACCTCGGGCTGGTGACAGACCTGGGCGCGACCCGTCGCCTTCCCCGGCAGATCGGCATCCACCGCGCCAGGGAACTGATCATGACCGGAAAGAGGATTGACGCCGCCGAGGCCGACAGGATAGGTCTGGTGAACGCGGTGTACCCGCCGGAGGAGCTGGCAGGCGAGGCAATGTCGCTGGCGAGGCACCTGGAGGGACTATCCCCGGTGGCGGTCGGCCTGTGCAAGATATGCATCGACCGCTGCTTCGACGGCAGCGTGGAGGCGGGACTGGAGCAGGAGGCGCAGGCGCAGAGCATCTGCATCAGCCACGTCCTGGAGGAGATGAGAAGCAAGGCTTCCGGGCAACAGAACGGTGATGGAAGTTGAGCGAGCGGCAGCACCAGGGTATCGTTATCAGGCCGCCGTCGGAGGCGGGGAGCTTCCTGCTGCAGGTCACCTACGGCTGCTCCCACAACCGGTGCGCGTTCTGCATCACCTACAACTACACCAAGTTCGGGGTAAGGAAGTTTGAAAAGGTCAAGGGGGACATCGAGCTGGCCTCCCGCTATAACCCGTCTATCCGCAGGGTGTTTCTATGCGACGGCGACGCGCTGTGTCTGTCCACCGACGAGCTGGAGAGGATACTTGACTGCCTGGACGAGCACTTCCCCGCCCTGGAGAGGGTGGGCATCTACGCCAATGCCCGTGACATCCTGACCAAGAGCCCCGAGGAGCTTGCCACTCTTCGCTCGAAGAAGCTGGGCATCGGCTACATAGGACTTGAGAGCGGAAACGACGAGATACTCGAAGGGATGCGCAAGGGCGCGACCGCCCGGGAGATGGTCCAGGCGGTGAGAAAGGCCCAGGACGCCTTCATCGACATGTCGGTCATCGTGCTGCTCGGCCTCGGCAGCAACGCTATGAGCCATCAGCACGCACTGGACTCCGCCACTGCGGTAAACCAGATGAACCCCCGTTACCTGAGCGCCCTCACCCTGATGCTCCTTCCCGGCACGTCGCTGTATCAAAAGTATAGAAAAGGCGAGTTCGAGATAATGAACCCCACCAGCATCCTGGAGGAACTCAGGTTGTTCCTGGAAAACCTGGAGGTGGAGGGAGAGTGCACTTTCCGTACCAACCACGCATCCAACTACCTCCCTATCGGCGGTACGCTGCCCGGGGACAAGGAGCGCATGCTCGAGGTGATCGACAGGGGGCTTGCCGACAGCTCACTTCTCCGGCCGGAGTCGTTCCGGGCGCTTTGACTCTTTCCTCGATGGGCTCCCTTCCCCCTTCTGCCCCTTCCCCCCGCTGGGGGAAGGCCGGGATGGGGGGTCTCGGGGGGGATTGAGGTGGGGTCAATTCGTGGCGGTTCGCGTCACCAGGTCGTGATGTCGTTCATCACCACGCCGGAACACGGCTTGGGAAAGAAGTACGTTGACTTCTGGGGCATTCTCTCCCCGTGGTCGGCAACATCCCTTACCTGCTCGACCCTGGGGGGGTTCAGGAAGAACGCCATCGAGCCCCGGCCTCCATCCACCTCCCGTACCGCCATTACGGGGTCCCTGGTGAAAAGCAGGTTTCCCTGGACCGACTCCCGGTCGGGAGGGATCCCCAGCGTTTTCTCCAGCACCAACTTGTGCAGTACTGTGGCGTCCAGCCTCTTGTAATCCTCCGAGTAGTCGCCCTCCACAACCTCCAGGGGGTCCAGGTTCGACTTCAACGAAAGCAGCAGGAACCTGTCCGTCTCCCTGACGAACGCCCCAAACACCGTTGTGGAGTTCGCTGATTTCTCCATCCGCTCGAGCAGGTGATACACCTGTCCGCTGCGCGCCCCCCGGGGCACATCAACCGTCGCCACTTCAAACCATGAACCCAGGGATCGGAGCAGCGCGTCGGCTTCCACCGTGCGCTCCCCCACCAGCACCCGGTGCACCGGGTGCAGTGACAGCCCGGGGTTCTCCATCTCCACGATCATCATCAGCAGGAAGTTCCTGGGATCGTCATCACCGGCGCTCTCCCCCGAAGAGCGCAATGCCCGGCTGTACTCCAGCGCGGTCTGGTACCGGTGGTGTCCATCGGCGATGTACAGGGTCTTCTTTCCGAAGAACGACGCCAGCTTCACTGTGAACCGCTCGTCGGCCACCCCCCACAGGTCATGGGCAATCCCGTCCGCGGTCTGAAACTGCGCCAGCGGAAACCTCTCCATCTCCGAGAGTATCCGGTCCTTGAGCTTTTCCTCAGGGTCGGAGTAAAGCGTCTGCACCATGCTGAAATTTGTCATGGTGTGCTCCAGCAGCTTGATCCGGTCCTCCAGCGGCTTGGGCATGATGTCCTCGTGGGGGAGTATCCCGCCGTGGGAGAACTCCTCCACCCTGACCCTCGCGGCGATACCGGTACACTCCCTGTACTGTCCCTCCAGGAGGTACCTCTGCCGGTAAAGGTAAAAAGCGGGCGCGTCGTCCTGGACTATTATCCTCTGGTCACGCCACCGTGAAAGGAACTGTCCGGCCCTGAGATACGGCGCCTCGGCGTCGTTATCGCTCTTCCTGAGACGGTTGAGTATCAGACGAACCACGTTATAAGGGTGCCTGTTGTAAAGCGAGTCCCTCTCCTGGTCGCTGATGACATCGTAGGGGGGGGCTACCACCAGTGACAGGTCCCCTATCGCCTCCTGGTTGTACCGTATCCCTCTAAAAGGCCTTACATCCGCCATCTTTCGACCACCCCATCCGGGCCGTACCACCCACGACCACCGGTCAACAGTTGAACGGCGCAATGATATCAGAATAACGTTCCCCGCGGGCATTTCGACACCACGAATAAAAGGCCCGGAGCAATTCCGGGCCTTTTGATAAAGGTCGGCGGCTACCTACTCTCCCACAGGGCTGCCCCTGCAGTACCATCGGCGCTGGAGGGCTTAACTTCTGTGTTCGAAATGGTTACAGGTGATCCCCTCCGCTATGGCCACCGTTCTTATTATGCGGCGCTTCTTAGCGCCCTATGTGGCGCTCCCTCGCGCCCTCAAAGCTACACAGCGTATGCTCGGTCGAACCAAGCCCTCGACTTATTAGTACCGGTCGGCTGAACGTGTTGCCACGCTTACACCTCCGGCCTATCCACCTTGTAGTCTGCAAGGAGTCTTACTCCGTTATCCGGATG
>Ga0180014_1000064_pt1 | contig 28936 bp, 22 predicted proteins | sample KR13_S1_MetaG_FD_116507 | JGI IMG/M metagenome (GOLD analysis project Ga0180014, IMG submission 116507) | Groundwater microbial communities from the Olkiluoto Island deep subsurface site, Finland - KR13_S1_MetaG | ecosystem: Environmental > Aquatic > Deep subsurface > Groundwater | place... | reverse complement strand
TCACCATCATATAAGTCAGAAATGCGATCGCCAGCACCACCCCCAGCATTGTGATCAGCGATCGAAAAAATCGCCGCCGCAGACTCCCCCAGCTCACCGCCAGCACCACCACCCACGGCACCGAGACCTGAGCCGGGATCACTTGAGATTGTCCAGTTGCATTCATAGCTAGATCACCAAAACATCAGCCGACACGAATTCATTGGTTCAAGGCATTGGCCAACGGGATCAATTCCGGTTCAAATCGATCGGTATGGTCATGCCCGTGGCCAGGGAAATACACATGGCCAGGATCACGATCAACAGTTCCCCGACAATCAAGCCGATGAAAAACCCGCAGGCACGCCGATAGGCATCCTTGTTGCTATATTTGGTCACGACCACATTGCCGACCCATCCCAGAAGGATGGAAAACCAGTAATAGTTCATGATGGGATTGACGAGCATCACCATCCCCAGGGGATGCGGGAGCCAAAAAACGAATTGGCGGAAATAGAGTAGAGCGGCCATCAACACACCGCCGATGCTGATCCACAGGGCGCTGGAAGGCGAGGCGGCAGGCGCATCCTTGGCCATGTCATGAATGGTTCCGAACATGGCAAGGCGCGGCAGACTGGTATAGTACCATCGGCTCATGGAATCCGCGCCCTGGGCATAGCACATCATCAGCGCCGTAATCAGCGCCACGACAACGGCGGCCACTATGGCGAGCGCCAAAACCCCGTGAAAGATCCCGCGTCGGAGACGGTAGTCATCCCGGAGTTTCAAGGCATTGGCCATCGCCGGCGCAATGAACGACTTGATGTCCAGGAACATCACACCGTAATAGAGGATCAGCGGCGTAAAGAGCGACACCACCGTCCACTTCTGGTTCAGCCCGAAAAAGGCCCGGATGAAATGGAACGGAGTGATGTATGATTTAACCCCAAGCAGGCCGCCTTCTGTAACCGCCCGCACCATGCCGACCGTAATCAGGAGGATCACCAGGTAGCAGAATATGGTATGCAACAGGTTGGCGCCCATGCTCCAGGACAACTGGACGATGACGCCGATCGAGCACCCGATGAACGCCCACGAGGCCGCCCGCAGTTCCTTTCGTTCCGAATCTTCGAGATCGGCCACGGTGGACGGCCGGAACGCGCAAAACAGGTATTTCCGGCACTTGTACAAGATCACGCTGGAAAAGACCATCATGGCGCCCTGGCCCTCCGCGGTTCGGAAGTTCAACAGGTACCACCAGTTCGTGGGAAACGACCGGAGGTCCTGACCCTGCCCCGTCCACACCATCAACTGAAGCTGAACCAGATAGAGAAGATAGAAGAACCAGAGGGAAAACGAGATATTCTTGGGAGTCAGGAAGGAGAGCCCGATCATGGTAAAAAACACGTGCGTGGCCGTATTGCCCAGCGCCGCGAACGCCGTACCGTTCAAATGTACACCCCACCAGCTCGTCAATATAAATGGCGTAAGCCCCGGCACAATATTGGTCGCGCACAGAAGATTCCATCCCATCACCATCCCGGAAATTCCCGCGCCAACCCAGAACAGGCCGTTCCGGAACAGGACGGGGATCACCCCATCCTCCCGGGCTTCGCCCAGCAGGGTCTTGGGCAGTTCGGCCAACGGATAGGTCAGTTTTTCATTGTGGGCCCACTGTCGGAAAATCAACACGTTCAGCGACATGAGAACCACATACGTCATGCCGATCAGGATAAGCCAGCGGCCGATCGGCTTCAGCCAGTGGCTCCACGGCACTTCGCCGATGAAATAGCGCCGCAGAGATACGTCGATGGAAACAAAAACAGGGATGGCGGCTTGGAGGCTGGTCTTGAGACTCCCCGCCGTCGCCTGACCGGACCAGACCTCCGCCTTGATCGTCACGAGATCATCCATCAGTTTCCGCACGGCGGCGGCACAGACCAGTTGCCGGTCATTCTGTTCCAGTTTGATATCCAGGCGCGCCTGTTTCTTGTCCAACACCATGGACTCCGCCATGAGATCCCCAATCCGATCCTTGATTTTCAGCGCCTGGACACGCGATGCGTTTCGTTTTTCCTCATTCCACCGCTTTAATTGAAGATCCAGCTCTTGATCCTGTTGGGTCACCTGCTCATCTTCCTTCTGAAACAAGGCCTTGCGCTGTTCCAGCACGGCGGTATCTGACAAAGGCTGGAGATCGGATAGAGCGGCGTCAAGAATCCGGTCCAGGCTGGAGGCCATCACGGCATCCGGCGGCTGGGCCGAGGGCAAGACCACCAGATCCCGCGACGCTTGCTTGATCGCGCGCAGGGCGGCGAGACCTTTCACCAGCCGGCGCATGCGCCCGGAATAGGAATACCAGTCATCCTCCGGCAGGGGGAAAAAGCCAGGATAGGCGCTCAATCCGCGGGGCAGTCCACGCCGGAACGTCTCAATTTTCTTGAAAGCCGTTTCTTCCTGCTGGAGGAGGATTGTTTCAGCCTGCTCGGCACGGGCGCCCCATTCCTGGACCAAGGCTGGGTACTGCCCGAGGACTTCGTCCAGGCTGGGCAGACCGCCAGCTTTCAGGGTCTCCCACTCCCGCTCCGTTTTCTGGCCGGAATTCCGCGCGGCATCCAGTCTCGCCTGGGCCCGGCTGACGGCCATGTTCCTGGCCTCCGGCCCTTGTGCCACATCGTCTTCCGCTTTTTTCAGGTCTGCCTCCGCAGCCGCCACGCGGGACAACGTGTCCTGAAAGCGACGCGCGGTCTCGAAAGCTTTTTTAAGTTCCTGCGATTTTGCCAGTGCATCATGATAATTGCGGGCGGCCGTCTGAAGTCCCGGCTCGGCCACAAAGTAATCGCTATTCACGAACGGGACGATATACCGGTTCCATTCCGACTGTTTGTTGTTCCATTCCTGATTGAACAGACTACCGGCGATCGGGACCACCTGTTCCACCAGCCCAAAGTTGGGAATTCCGGCCGACACCGCGCCCATCATGAAAATCACGAGCATCTCCACGGTGGAAAAGACGCGGAGCCTCCGGATCAGGCGGCACAGGGGGTTCAACAGGAGGATCATGGCGATCAGCAGGAAATACGGCAGAACAGGAATCTGGCAGGCAGCCAAGCTCATGTTCTGCTTGTTGGAAACAACAATCGACAAAGCGGCAAACACGGCCGAGAAAAACAGGCCGACGCCGACACAGCGCGCAGTTATTCGGGGTTCATTCATAATCAGAAAATCAATGGAGTCATCATTTTATTCAGGATCGCGAAGGCCATGCCGACCATGGCCACCAGGCCCATGCCGCAGGCGTAGCCGGCCAGCATGACCGGTGTATATTTCAACCAGCGGTCGCCAAATTTTTTACGAAAATAGAACCGGCCAATCAGGGCACCCAGTACTTCCAACGGTATCCCGGCAGGCGTGGTCTGACCCAGGCCGCGCACGACGCCATAAACCAGGAGAGTGGGCATCCCGAGAGAAGACATGATGACAAAAAGCCCCACACCCATTCCAAGTCCCCAGGCAAACCATTTGAACTTCAACGCTTCAAAAAACAGCGAGCCGCCTTCCATGGTGGAACTCATGGTCAAGCAGGCGGTTTTCGCCTGCAGGTCCCACATCTTCTGGGCAAAAGGATAGGCGTCGGACGGCACCTCGGCCATCTTCCACAGCAACTGGGAAAAGATCAGCGACGCCACGACAATAACAGGAATGGTGATCATCTGGGTTTTGACCTTGCTTATGATCTTGGTGCCGGTTAAGTCCATAATCCGGAAACCGACGGTCGCGGGACCGTAATTCGGCAGGGGCGCGGGAGCGTACCAGATCTGGATGCCGCGATAGCCGCTGAGGATGTAGGTGGCCTCACGGACCATCGGAAGACTGAGCGCCTGGCCGGCCATGCCTTCCAGCTTGGCACAGGCATAGGAAATCAGCGGCGTGTAAACAACGGCGTAGATCACGAAAAATTTCCAGGGGAACTCCGGAATCAGCCAGGTGGACAAGCCGATCCAGAACGTGCTGGAAAACACATAAATCCCCAGCGCAATGAAAATGGAAAAGTCGCCGCGCCGGGTGTTGTTGACCACGAGGCGCCGCCAGGCACTGGGACGCCGCGGCTCCTGCGCTTTCCCACTCACATCCCGGGCGCCCCGGTAAGGACGGAGCACGTTAAAGAGAGGTTTCATGATCTGCCCCAGAGCAACCAGGGTGATCGCGATAGTCAGCCCGATCCCGAACGATAGGTAGAAGTCGACGCTGTTGACGAACACGGTGTCGATGACATCCATGCCAGGCTGCCAGTTCGAGAGGATTCCGTTCCGGTACAGGATGGGATTCAAAGCCATGATGGTCACCATGCCCACCCCACCGCCGATAATCGCCCAGAACGGCAGGACCATCCCCGTAAGGATTAATCCCAAATCAATCGTCAGGTTCAAGGGCGTAGCCTTAAGAAATTCGCTCACCGCAGGGGTGAAATCAATGAAGGGAATGGGTATCAGCATGATGGGAGACGGCATGAACGAGCCGGTGACCGCCGGCAAGGCAATATAAAAAGCGCCGTAAATCATACCGAGCATGCCGCCGATCGAAAAACAGCGCCAACGCCAGCGTTCCTTAGAGTCACTGCTTTCGGTCAAAGCAATGATACCGGCTGCGCCGACCGGCGCCATGGGGAACGGCAGTTCCTCGACATCGCTGGTGATCCGGTAGAGGACATAGCCCAGACCGAAATTATCGATCTGGCCGATGACCAGAGCCAGCGAAATAAACCCGATGGGCGCCAGCCAGCCGCGGGTGAAGAACGTCCGGCCGGCCTCCCGGATGGCATCCGCGGAGGGCGACACCCAAGCAGGTATTTCCTGGGCCACGCCCATGGCCTGGGCATAGTCCGACTGGATGAAGTACTGGTTCCACAGCAATCCCTGGAACGGCGAACTTAAGGCGAGGCCCGCCATGTAATAGAGGATATAGACCTCCTGCATCTTGAGGTCCTTGAAGGACCTCCGGGCCACCTCGGCAAAGAGGATGATGGTGACCCACTGCGACGCCGAGGCAATACTGCCGCCGCTGCCGACAATCAACGATAGATACATTGAGCCCGGCATCATGATGAATCCGATGAAAATGGCGCCAATGACGGTCTTCCAGTTGAAGCCGTCAGCGAACGTCTCCGGCGGCTGCATCAACTGCCGGTATTGTTCCAGTTCGCGATCCTGACAGGATTTCGCCATAACGCTTTACCCTTTACCGAACGTCTCTTGAGCCTGCTGAACAAATAATTTTTGTTGCGCGGCGTCGATATTCCGCCACCGCATGAGATATTTCCGCAACCGCTCCAGGAAAGGACGGTTCGTGGTGACCCAGTTGGTATCCTGGCCGGAAACGCGGGTAATATTGAGCTTCAACCGGAAGGCTTGGATATAATCGTCATATCCCAGTTCGAACACCAGTCGCTGGGTGACGCCCAGATCGTAGGGCGCCAGAGCCACATGATACTCCCAACGGTACCGGGGACGTCCCTTCTCATCCGGCGACACTCCCTGTCCCTCAGCCGTGGCGATCAGATCTCCGATCGAGGCAGCCGTGAACCGACTGAAATAATCCTGCAGGTAGGCCAGCACACCGGCGGCAATCCGCGGATGATAGATGAATGGGAACACCACCTGCATGGTATGGCCGTCATGCGGAGGCAGTGACCAGGTCCGCTTGCCGGAGGGCACCGCCGCCTTGGTGGCCACGACGGCCGGATAGATCGTGGACAGCAGGACGATGGCGATGGTAAAAAGAATCACATAGGCCACACTCAGCGAGGAATAATTAAAATTGATCCCTTTCATCCACCCCGTCTGGCTGAGGGCCAGGCTGAGCACCTGCCCGATCAGGTAGCCACCCACCGCGCCAATGACCCCGTACACAAACGATTCGGCCAGAAAGAACATGCCAATGTGGTGCGGGTTGAGCCCGATTGCGTTGTACACGGCAATCTCCCGCTTGCGTTCATACACCGATCCCAGCATCGTGTTCAGGATGATCGTGCTGGCGATCAGGAGCGGAATCAGCAGAACCGCCAACCCGCCGACCGAGGTCGAATAATTCGATCCCACGTAATAGACCCCGGCCGCGATGGGTTTTTCGTCCTTGCCGCCCATGGCGAACGGGATTCGGCTGCTCAAGTAGAACTTGGCGCTGGTGGCCGTCAATAGAATATCCATCAGGGTCCAGACCGATTCGCTCTCCTTCAACTTGACGGAAATGCTGTAGGGTCGAGCACCCATCTTGAGAGACGTTTCCAGGGGCACTACCAGCAGGCTCATCGGATCCACATATACCAGGACACCCATCGCTGAAATATCTTCCGCCTGCTGCTGTGCGGCGGTTGCCGTCGATTGATTATCGCGACCAGTCTCCTGGATAATACGCTGAATGGGAAGGAGTGGGATGCCATTGATATCCTTGATGGCACGGAACCGGGCATCGTCATAAACACCTACGACCTTCAACGAGCGCCCCTTGAAGGCGAGTGTCACGTTATCCAGTTTCTGCGGATCCAGATTCAATACTCCGGCCGCGCCGGCGGACAGCAGGACTTCGTCGGCGTTATCCGCCGAAAAATAACGACCCGCAATCAGCGGCATCTCTGTCAGGAACCCGTTTTCCGCCTGCGCAAAGCCCATCACGGCCTCGAACCGCGCTGCCGTTCCCATGCCGGCAGTCACGTGAAACGGGATGCTTTCCTCTGCCAGCAGCCAGCGGCGCACAACAACCTGGCCGCAGGGGTCAAACAGATCCCGCATAACCGCCAGGGTTGCTTCGTCCATGGTCGAACGCCCGGGCCAGTGATACATGAAGCCGGTATATGGTATATCCCGGCTCTTGGCGATGATCGTCGGGTTAACTTTCTTGGAAATACTGGTGAACGAAAGCATGGCAAAGGCGATCAGGACAATGGTGGCCGTTGTCAGCATGGTGCGGATACGGCGGCGCTTCATATTATTGACGCCGATCAGCATGGCTTTCTGGGTGACCGTCGAGTAACCCACATCCCCGGTGTCGCTCCCCAGAAAACTGCGGAACATCAGTTGCATCTCGCCTTCAAAACGGCTGCGCAGGATGCTGATCACAAACAGACCGAGAGCGCCCATGACAAACGCAAGGAAAATCACCTCGGCCGCCTGCGACACCCGGAAGGCGGGATGAATCAGGCGGAAGATAATGAACGTGATCACGAACAGGACGGCAAACATGGCCATCTCCTGCTCGATCCGAACGAACTTAAAGAGCAGTTTCTGAAGGAAAAAGCAGAACGGGAGCAACAGGGCCATATAAACCACAACGGCTTTCAGCATATCGTCGGTGGTCTGCTTGGCCTGTGCATACGACTTGACCTGGGCTCCCAATCCTTCATACAGCGCCCGCAGGTAGGCGGTATAATCGTTTTGCGCCCGCGCCATCTGCATCCGTTCCAGGCACCGGTTGCCGCGCTGAAGAAACTCGTGCACCAGTTCACTGGCAACATCCCGAAGTTTCTTGGCCCGGGCCTGATTCAGAATGGACATGTCCCGGACAATGACCGCAAACAGGTCATAACCGAGTTCGGTGGCGTCGGCAAAGCCCCGGCCTTCGGGCATTTTGTCCGTGGCGTTCAAGGCCGTGCGTTTGGAGCCCGTCACAAACTTGACGCGTTCCCAGCTCGGGAAATAAAACGCGGCTGGCGCTTCGCAGGACGGATTGAATCCCTTTTTCGACAGCGTACAACTCATCCCACTGCCCCCGAACCGGCGCGGCGAGGAATTACCCCGCGCCGTGAGAGGAATCATGGAACCAATCCTTATAGGCAGGGCGGCAACGAGCGATGAATCCGTGGTGGTATACAGGGGAAACTCCCGGCACTCGAAAAGAGCCAGGGTTACCTTGTCTTGGTACGCGCCGGCCATGCTTTTCAGAAAGACATCGCCCGCGTCAATCGCGTGATCCACATTGACAAAATCCGGATCGAAATGAAACGCACCCGAGATTATCTGACTGTTATTCCGCATGTAAGTCAGACCATACAGGATGGCCGTGGCCCGCTGATCGGTCAGCGCCAGACAGGCGGACACCACGTCTTCCTGAATGGCAAACTTGCCGACCGGCACACCATCCGGATTGGAATTAACCCCGTTCAGGATCACGGCCGATTCCGCCACGGGGATATCCGGGACCACGCTGGCGGCCAGTTCGTCGAACTTGAACGTCCTGACCTGAACGGACCAGAGCGGATTCTCATTCCACATAGGATTGACCGGGCTCAGTTCCGAAGACGCCGTGACATTTGGATCATCGAGGATGGCGCGCAGAAGCGCCGGCACATACAGGACGGTGGTTGCCAGGGATACGCGATCCAGCCGATCCAGCGTGTCCGACGGCAAAAACACCAGGCCGCCGCCGGAAAACACATGGTGCAATCCAAACGCGGGCGTGTTGGCGGCCCGCTGAAAACACTGGATTCCGGCGCTGCCTCCACTAATATAATACTGCTCAAACAAACCGCCCCGCAGGCTGATGGTGTCCTCCAGCAGATCAGGTTTTCCTTCCTTCGCCACGCCGTCCATCGCCGCCGCGATTCGGTCCACGTTCACACCCCAGCGAATCCCCCAGCGCTTGGAATCGTTCATCAGGGAGCTGAATCCCAGCCGGTGGCCATTCCAGTCGAGGGCCAGAGCAATCACAAACGGCACCTTGCGCCCATTGAGCGCTTCTCGGACCGCGCCGTTCTGCTTATCAACATTCAGATCGCGCTCGTTGAGATCCGCCTTGATCTGCTGGAACGCGATCACCTCACGGATATAGCCTTTTAAAATATCCCGCTCTGCGGGCGCCAACTCGCTCAGGCGGGTTTTCACGCCCACTTTATTGAAAAGGGTCAACACCTTGACAAACCTGGTCCGGAGCGCCTCCAGTTCCAGTCGCCGCCGCTCGAAATCGGCCTTCGACAGATTCATATCGATCAGGCGCAACTGTTCTGTCTTCAGCCGGTTCACGTCCCGTTTGGCCATCGCCACGAGCGGATCCTTCACAGTCAGATTACGCCCCGTGGAATCGTCAATCAGCGAGCGCCAGGCAATCAGCGTCTCCTCGTCGGCCAACCTGAACGTGTCCAGGTTGAGACGCTGGTAATACTCGGCGATCAGGCGGGCTTCGCGCCGATCGACGCTCAACGTGTCGCGAACCCTTTCCACACCGTCGGACAGCAGATGCCAGGCCAGGAGACGCTCTCCCAGGTAATTCTGCGTATGGGCATTGACGGCGGCCAGAAGCATGGAACGCCGAGGCGGGGTTTCCTGGAATTGCTCGACCAACTGGGTCAGCAGGTACAGGTTGGCGCCACCTTGAGCTCCACTGGCTTTCTCCGGCACAATGCAATTACTGTCGATCGGCGCCACGATCACGCACACCTCATCGGCCAGGGATGCGTCACTGCCGGGGATCAGCACCCACAGATCCCGAAGCCACCGGTTTTCCCAGCGCGACGGTTCCGCGCGAACCCGCACCTGCGGCGCGGAGGCGGCGGCTTCCTTCAGGGCGCGGCCTGCCCGGGCCTCCACGAAAAACCGCGGCACGGCCACCTCGGAGTCGTAGACTTTCGTATAGGCATCAAGGCGTTCGTAGGTGTCCGGCTCGATAAACACAAACCCCTTCACGCCGAAGCGGAGAAAGCGGGTCCACGCTGCGCCACTGTCAAACTCCATAACTACCAGGGCGTTTTCCAAGGGGATCCCTTTCATGCGATCGAGATCGCCGGCCGTGCCCCGCCCCAGGTACACCATGCGGGCGGAAAAATCCTTTTCGCGGAAGTTGCCGGGACGGAACAGGGTCGGATGCAAGGGGTAAAGTCGAACCGGCTCGCGGCCTGCCACGATCAAGGCGGTGTCGCCGGGAATAAAGCACGGGGTTTGAAACCGGATTTCCCCATGCTCCAGGCCGGTGGCTTCAAATTGGCGGGCAATATTGTCCTCCATGGCCAGGTTACCGGCAGTGCCCGGGAAGCGGTTTTCAGCTCCCTGTAAAAACGCCTGCAGTTCGGCAAACACCCGGGTCTCATCCTCCGGGGTCGCCCACGGACGGGCCTCGGCCCAGACGCTGACGGCCACCAGCCCAGCCAAACATGGAATCAGGAATCTCATACCATGGTCATTTTACGGCAATCGAAATCACGCCCCGTTGAACCAGCGACTTGAGAAAACTAACCGTGCTCAACGTGGCTTCCCGCCGGTTCACTCGGAAACGGGACACGAACGCGTCAATGATGTCGAGCGTGGTCTTGCGGTTGTCCACCTGAAGAAATACAAAACTGCCCAGTTCGTCCAGCTTGATCACCCGTTCCAGTACCGGCGGCTGGAACCGCGACAAAAATCCCCCGCGCCGTTTCAGCCTGACCGTGATGACAACACGACCCGGTGGATTCTCGATAAATGCCACATCTTCATTGAGCACCGGCACTCCCTCGAGCGATTGCCGCCGATCAATGGCCGGTTGTTTTTCCCTGTTGAATAACCCAAAAATGACACGGCCCCCTCAATCCCACCCAACCTGCTGTCTCACAACGATTCGCCGTCGATCGCTCCGACGCTGATCTTCAGGTTCTTCCGCTCTTCCAGTCGGTCCACCTTCCCGTCCCGGATCCACAAAATCCGGTCCGATACATCAAGCATCTTCATGTCATGCGTCGCCGCGATCACGGTGATCCCTTCCGTTTCTTTCAGATGCACCAGTAACTCGATCATTTCCCTCCCCGTGTTCACGTCCAGGTTCCCCGTCGGCTCGTCCGCCAAGATAATCACCGGGTCATTCGCGATCGCCCGCGCCACCGCCACTCTCTGCTGTTGCCCCCCCGACAACTCATACGGCCGATGAAATATCCGGTCCCCCAGCCCCACTTTCTTCAGGATCCCCACCCCCTTCTCCATCGCATTATCCTCCGTCAATCCCGCGAAGATCATCGGCAACGTTATGTTCTCCAGCGCCGTCAGCACGGGCAAAATGTTGTACGACTGGAAGATATACCCGATCTTGTGGCATCGCATCCAAGCCAGCTCAAAGGAATCCAACTGCGCCACGTCGATCTCGTCAATGAACACCATCCCCTCCGTCGGCGAGTCGATCCCCCCGATCATGTTGAACAGCGTTGATTTCCCCGACCCCGAGGGTCCCATGATCGACAGATATTCGCCGCGATTCACGTCCAGTGAAATTCCATCCAGCGCCTTCGTCACCGTCTCCCCGCTCCCGTAATAGCGCTTCACATCCAGCGCCCGAATGACAATCTCCCGGTGGTGCCGGGATTGGTCGACTACCTGCTGATGTTGATCAGACATATGCACAAACCCTTAGGCCGGCGAATTTCGGCTGCCGCCAACGTTTTGGACCCCTGTCCAAGCATAAAACCGAATAACTTTATCACCCCCGGCACATAAGACAAGAACAAATCACGACCCGTTTCAACCGGCTCGCTGTGACGGTAAGAATATCGTCAGCACCTGCCGCGGACCGGAGATCGGGGCGGCGCCGATACCTCGCGGGAGCCCAGGGAGGCGCTGCATTGAATACACCGGTATTCGTAGAGTTCCGCCCGGGGCAGGACGAGCAGAAGTCGCTCGCGCACCGGCTGGGATTTCCCGCATTGCGGACAATACAACTCCGAGGCGGTCAGACGGTCAAATTGCTGTTGGTGTTTCATTCCGATTCTATTTTACGATTGATGCATGTGATGACAAGTATTACACTCAATTATGAGTGTAAAGGAGTAAGAATGGCAATAGGTCAGAGGATGCTTGCGATACATTGATTAGACTGGTTCAATAGTATTTTGATTTTCCAATTGTAATGGCCGTTAGCCAGAACGGTCCCGACCTCTTCCCCGGCTATCTTTATTAGAATGATTTCCGGTGAAGTCAATTCCAAAAATGGAGTGTGCTTGAAAATTTGCATCGATATTCAGCCGGCGATGGCCCAGCAAACGGGCGTCGGCCGCTACACACGTTCGCTGGTGGAACACCTAGGCGCCTTCCACGGACAAGATGCCATTCAGGTGTTCTATTTCGACTTCCTCCGGCGTGGGACACCGATCGCCGCGCCGGGCATGGAACAGAAACGCATTCGCTGGTGTCCGGGTCAAATCGCCCAACAAGGCTGGAAACGCCTGCATTGGCCGCCGTTCAATTGGCTCGCCGGACCGGCAGATGTCTATCATTTTCCCAACTTTATCATCCCCCCCCTGACTTCGGGTAAAGCCGTGGTGACAATTCATGATGTCAGTTTTCTGCGTTATCCCGGATTCGCCGAGTCGCGCAACCTGGCCTACTTGACCGCCCGCATCTCCCAGACCATCCAGCGGGCCGAGGCGGTCATCTCGGACTCGCAGTTCAGCGCCCGCGAAATTGTCGATCTGCTTAACGTAAGCCCGGCCAAGGTCGTCGCGATCCCTCTGGGCATTTCGGAGAACCTGTTCCGCCCATCCCCGGAGCGCGTGACCGCATTCCGGCGTGTGTATGAATTGGACCGCCCTTACCTGCTGACGGTGGGCACCCTGGAACCCCGTAAGAATCACGAGTTTCTCATCGAGGCCTTCGAACGCATGACCCGGTTTGACGGACTTCTGGTCATCGCGGGCATGCGGGGCTGGAAATACGAACCGATTCTGGAACGCATCCGTTGTTCCCGCCGCGCCCGTGACATCCGCTACCTGGACTACGTCACGGATGATCAATTGCCGGCCTTGTACGCCGGCGCCAAGTTGTTCCTGTTCCCCTCACTCTACGAAGGCTTCGGGTTCCCGCCGCTGGAAGCCATGGCGTGCGGCACGCCCGTCATCGCTTCCGCCGCCGGGTCCCTGGAGGAAGTGCTAGGCGGCGGCGCACTGCTGTTGCGCGATTTCGACGCCGATCTTTGGGGCTCGGAAACAGAACGCCTACTGGCCGATGCTCCGGCACGTCAGACTTGGATTGACAAAGGCCGCCGCCAGGCCGCACTCTATCGCTGGCAGGAAACGGCCCGCAGGACGTGGGAGCTTTACCGGAAGGTAGCGCCATGAGAATCGGCATCGACGCACGTTGGATTTTCAGGGAAATGACCGGCATCGGGACCTATACCCGCGAGTTGATCCGGAACCTGGTGGTCCTCGATAAGTATAATCACTACGTTATTTTTTTCAACGACGAGAAACTCAAAAACCGCCTTATTGATGACACGGGGCTGGGTCCGGCAGAGAATTTCAGCGCCTGCGTAGTTCCCTTCGGGCTGTTTTCCATTACCAACCAGTGGTATATGCCGCAGATACTGGCGGAACAGCGGATTGATGTGTATCATTCCCCAAATTACCTGATTCCGCTCCGCGCTTTTCCCCGGAACCAGCCCGGACAGATCCGATGCGTGACGAGCATCCATGACCTGATCCCCCTCGTCTTTCCGGAATATGCGCCCCGATCACGGAAACGACGCCTTTCCCCACTGTACCACTGGATCATGCACCAAGTCGGGACACGCTCGGACATCATCCTGACGGGCAGTCAGTCGGCGCGCGATGATATTCTCCTACATCTCCGCATCCCGCCGGAACGAGAACAGTCCGTCATGTCAATTCCCGACGGCGTGTCATCCCGCTTCAAACCACTCCCGCAAGATACCTCTTCGAGTGGCGCCGGCCCCGACTTCATTCCGGGCACGCATCGGGGCGCCCGGGTCATTCTGTGGGTCGGTCGGCCGGATCCGTATAAAAACCTGACCGGTCTGATCGAAGCATTCGCCCGATTGCGGGAACAGTGTCGATTCCCAGTTGTCCTGCGACTGGTCGGCCCAAAGGATCCGCGCTATCCCGAGGCCGCCCAACTGGCCGCGAAACTGGGCGTCGAACGTGACGTCGTCTGGACAGGCTATGTGACCGACGATCAACTAGTCAGGGAATATCAACAGGCCGATGTATTCATTCTACCATCCCGTTATGAAGGCTTTGGATTGCCTGTGCTGGAAGCCATGGCCTGTGGCATACCGGTGATTTGCAGCAACAAAGGGGCCCTGCCGGAAGTGGCCGGCGACGCCGCGCTGAAAGTTCAGCCTCAGGATATTCTCGGCCTCTCCGAAGCCATGAAACGTATTCTAACCGATCACCGCCTGGCAGAAGATATGGTGGCCAGAGGATTTCAGCAGGCTTCGAAATTCACATGGACGGTGACCGCGCAGAAAACCTTGGACGCCTACTGGAAGGCATTGACATGACAGCCGGTATGTTTTTTGAATTAGGTCCCGATGCGCGAAGCACATCGGGGCAACATTATTTTTATCCCAGGTTTTTCATGTGGAAGCCGCCTATGGCGGGAAATTCCTTAACATCATGAAGGACTTGAACGTCATCCTGGCCCACGATTGGCTGACCGGTATGCGCGGGGGCGAGCGTGTTCTGGAAAACCTGTGCCGGGCATACACCCGGGCGCCCATCTTCACGTTGATTCACAATCCTGACGTTACATCTGATATTATCCGCCGCCACCCGATCACCACCTCGCGGCTTCAGCAAATCCCGGGCATTACCCGTCATTACCGGTATTTCCTTCCATTTTTCCCCGCCGCCATGGAAAGCCTGCAACTCCCGCAAGCGGATATGCTGATCAGCATCAGTCATTGCGTCGCCAAGGGCGCCTTGCCGCCACCGGGCGCCCGGCACTTGTGCTACTGCCTGACTCCCATGCGCTATGCCTGGATGTTTTACGAAGAGTATTTCGGGACCAACCTCTTGAAAAAAGCCATGCTGAACCCCCTGCTGGCCCGACTACGGGACTGGGATCGTCAAACATGCCAACGCGTAAACCGCTTTGTCACCCTCAGTCGGCATGTCCGGAAACGCATCGGGGATTATTACGGAAGGGAGGCCGACGTTGTTTATCCGCCGGTCAATACCGACTTCTGGACGCCGGCCCCTGATCAGCCGACGACCCGATCCGGCGCGGAACTGGGGGCGTATGACCTGATTGTGTCGGCCCTGGTACCCTATAAACGCATTGACCTGGCCGTTAAGACGTACACCCGATCCGGCGCCCATCTCATTCTGGTCGGGACCGGCCCGGAATTCCGGCGCTTGCGCGCGCTGGCCGGCCCGAACATCCAGTTTACCGGCTGGCTTCCCGACAACCGTATCCGGGACCTGTATCGTCAATGCCGGGCATTGATCTTTCCCGGCGAGGAAGACTTCGGCATTGTGCCGGTGGAGGCTCAGGCCTGCGGACGACCGGTGGTGGCGTATGGCCGCGGCGGCGCACTGGAAACGGTGGTGGACGGCAGCACCGGCGTCTTTTTCCAGGAACAGAGTGAAGAGTCCCTGCTCGACGCCATCACGCGATGTGCCGCTTGCGGCTGGACCCCATCGGTCATCCGGTCGCACGCCGCTCAATTTAGTGAAAATCAGTTTCGACGCGGAATAACTGACAGCATCACGAAGTGCCTCAATTAAAAACTCACCCGTTAGCACTCGCCCCCCCATCATACTCAGGCCGATCATAGATAGTTTTAATATTGACGATCGCTCATATTAGAACTATCATGTTTTTCAATGAAACGATGTCTCATCCATCATCCGGATATATCCCCCACCATCCTACGACGGACACTCTCAGCCGAGCTGATCGACCTGCTTGGAATTTTTTCCGAGTTTGTGTTCACCCGAGGAAAATCCGCCACCTGGAATCATAGTTTTCCAAGCGGAACATTTTATCGCCAAGCTATCTACCGCCTCCGCAAGAATGGACTCATCGCATATCGCCGCACCCATGGGCGTCCACCTGTCCTGCACCTCACTCCGGAAGGCCAATCCCGTATCTCTGACATCATTTTTCCTGAACGTTTTTGGAATCAGCGCTGGGATGGCCGCTGGTATCTCTTGATGTATGATATTCCTGAAACACAGCGTCCGTATCGCTCGGCCCTAGGGCGTTTCCTGGCACGCCAGCGCCTGGGATGCCTCCAAAAAAGCGTGTGGATTTCTGCGAGAGACATCCGCCCGCTGTTTCATGACCTGCAAGAAGCCGCCGCCATTCGCGACTATGCTTGCCTGTTTGAAGCCCAGACCGTCTTGGGACAACAAGGCGCCGAGATCTCTGCTCAGGCATGGGATTTTGACCGGTTGAACGTCGTGCAAACCAGCTACCTCGCAGAGTGTGATCAAGGCACGGCGCAAGCGCCAGGCGACCGGGGCCGCACAACAATATTCGCCATGATGCATAACGCATTGGCCGCTTATGTCGAGGCCATGCGATATGACCCGCTTCTCCCCTCGGCGCTCTGGCCTCCCGACTATTGTGGTCCAAAGGTTGCATCCGCTTTCCGGCACCGTCTGCGATCATTAGCCAAGCTGTGGCCATAACCGCCCGTAACGATAAGATTGGCGATCACCTATGTTAGCGATGCGTGTGACAGACACGGGCATATCGCAAAACCAGGCCTAGGATGACAGCGCGGGGATGCAACGGCAGACAGAGGTTGCCGATCTTTCCTGCTAATCTTGGGCGCGACTCTTTTTCCTTGCCAAGCCCTCCACGATGCGCTATACAACACCCCCTCGTACAGGAGTTATCGCATGAGCATTTACATCTGTCCGGCGCTGATGGATTGGCTTGCGTTTCTCATTTTTTTTGCCGTGTTATACGGCGCCGGCGAACGCCACATGACCACGGCCCAGTGCGCGTGGCTGGGCGGGTTGTTCCAGCTGACCTACATGATATCCAGTCTCGCCGCGGGATCGATCCTAACGCGACACAACGCGCGCAGGATGCTCCTCGTCAGTACGGGGTTGTTCCCGCTCCTGGGCATTCTCTGTTTCATGTCAACCCGTTTTGTCCCCCTGCTCGTCATCCAGGGAATTATGGGCATCGTGTTCGCGATATTCTTCAATGCGTTTCAAACCTTCATGCGGGGCGAAACAGTTCCCGGCAGTTTGAAGCGCACGGTGGGACTTTATACTCTGGCCTGGAGCCTGGGATCGGCGTTCGGGCTTTTTTCGGCCGGTTTCTTTTATCGGTTCGGCGCGCCGGCGCTGGCGGGATTAACCTTGCTCATCGGCGGCATCGTGTTTGGCATCCTGCTGAGATACCGCTCGCGGCCGGGCCACGAGACATCGGCCAACGACCTGGTAGACCGCAGTTCGGTCCGGCCGGTCAATCCTGCCTACGTCTGGATCGGCTGGCTGATCATTTTCACCGCCATGTTTGTTCAGAGGCCGGTCTTTACTTATTTTCCCTCCCTGAGCGCCCAAACCGGCATCAGCGCCTTTCTGGTCGGAATCCCCCTGGCGCTCCATATGGCGCTCCAGGGCCTGGTCGGATACGGGTTATGTCCGCTCCGGAATCTGCTTTACCGGAAAACCTCTCTTTGGGTATTTCAGGGAGGAGCGGGGCTCCTTTTTTTGCTGATCTGGATATGGCCTTCTCCAGTGAGCTGTTTTATCGGTATCAGCTTGTTGGGCATCTACACCGCTTTCGCCTATTATACCGCTGTGTTTTACGCCAGCAATTCCGGGCAACGGTCGTTCAATATCGGCGTCAATGAATGCCTGGTGGGGCTCGGTTCATTCGCGGGTTTGTTTGCCGTGGAACGATGGATGAAGCACAGCGGGGATGTTCACGCCATGTACCTGATCGGCGGACTGGCACTCCTTATCTCCGTGGGATTTCAACTGGGGATCGCCGCTTGGGGACGGAAAGTTTTGAATTATGTTTGACATGCGTTCCAGTCCAGGTACAATGATCCGGTTTTTCTGGAAAAGAGTTTTAACTCAGGGTGAACCGGCAACGGGGAGATGTAATGAATGCGTATGCAGTGATAGAAACAGGCGGCAAACAGTACCGGGTAGAGCCGGGCAACACGTTGAAAGTGGAGCGGTTGCCGGCCAGCGTGGGCGAGAAGATGAATCTCCAGCCGGTGCTCGCAGTCTTCAACGGCACGGCGCTCACCGTCGGCAGTCCCCACGTGGCTGATGCCCGAGTCTTCGCCACCGTACTTCGGCACCTGCGCGGCGTCAAGGTGATTGCGTACAAGCAGAAACGGCGCAAGGGCTATTCGCGCAAAAAGGGACACCGCCAGGAATTAACGGAATTAAAAATTGAAACTTTTTAATTTTTCCGGCGTAAAATTTTAGTCCATATTATTTTTAAAAGGGGCCAGAATCATGGCAACAAAAAAAAGCGGCCGCGCCGGATGTAACGGACGGGACAGCCAGGGCAAACGGCTGGGCGTGAAATGTTTTGACGGCCAGACCATTACCGCCGGGAGCATTATCGTGCGCCAACGGGGCACCCGACTGAACGCCGGGCTAAACGTTAAACGGGCCCGCGATGACAGCCTGTTCGCGCTGAAACCCGGCGTTGTCCGTTTCGAGAAAAACGGCAGACGTGTCCGGATCGACGAACCGATCCTCGCGACGTGAAAAGCCACAAATTTGTTGAAACGGCTAAAGCAAGCCTGATCGGCGGACGGGGCGGCAACGGATGTGTCAACTTTCGCCGTGAAAAAGGCGTTCCCCGCGGAGGCCCGGATGGAGGCGACGGCGGGCGTGGCGGCCATGTCCTGATCCAAACCGACCGGAATACGGACTCCCTGATCGCCCTCTATTATCAACCCTGCCGGCGTGCCGAAGACGGCGGCCACGGCAAGGGCAAACAGCAAACCGGCCGCAACGGCAAAGACATTCTGATCCTAGTCCCTTGCGGCACGGAAATCCGTGATGAAGCCAACCGCGAACTGCTGGCCGATCTGGTCGCTCACGGCGAGCTCTTTATCATTGCGCGCGGCGGACGGGGAGGACTGGGCAATTGCCACTTCACCACATCCACGCACCAGACACCTCGCGAACATACCGCAGGGGAACCGGGTGAAGAAAAAACGGTGCGGCTGGACTTGAAAATCGTGGCTGATGTCGGACTCATCGGCTACCCGAACGCCGGAAAGTCCACCTTGCTCAGCGTCATCAGCCATGCTCATCCGAAAATTGCCGCCTACCCTTTCACCACCCTGAACCCCATCATCGGGACGCTTCGCTTCGAGCCGTATACCGATATCACCGTCGTGGATATACCGGGCCTGATCCAGGGAGCGCATCGCGGCGCCGGACTGGGACATGCATTTCTCCGCCATGTTGAGCGCACGCGATTCCTGGTCCTGATCATCGACATGGCCGGGACGGACGGTCGTCATCCGGCAGATGATTATGCCATCCTGATGGATGAACTGGGACGGCACAGCGCCGACCTCATCCGCCGCCCGGCCCTGGTGGTGGCCAATAAGATGGATCTCCCAGCGGCCGCCGGCTATCTGCCGGAATTCGTCCAGAGAACAGGTATCCAGCCGCTGGCCATTTCGGCTAAAAATCGCGAAGGCTTGGAGACGTTGAAACAAGCGCTGTTCGACGCGATGATCAAGATCAGACCGCCGGCCCAGGATCATTAACCGTTATACCGTCATGTCCCGACCCATGATCTCTCATAGCCTTTTCTTCGTGCACTTTACGGACTTCATGGTATAGTAAGGTTTTATGATACTAAAAGAATTTATTTAGGTCCCGATCCGGATCGGGGACAAAGTTGGGTTCCTCACCCATGAATGATAATGCCGTCAGTATCGATCGCATAACCAAGGTCTATAAGCTTTATCATCATCCGCTGGACCGGATGAAGGAAGCGCTGGATCCGCGCCGCAAAAAATATCACCAGGATTTCTATGCCTTGCGTGAGGTAAGTTTCGACGTGCCCCGGGGCGAAACCGTGGGCGTTATCGGCAAAAATGGTTCCGGAAAATCGACGTTATTGAAAATCATTACCGGGATTCTGACGCCGACAGGCGGCACGATGACCGTGAAGGGCAAAGTGTCCGCGCTCCTGGAACTGGGCGCGGGGTTCAATCCCGAATTGACCGGTATTGAAAACGTGTATTTCAGCGGGACGATCATGGGCTATACCCGGGCAGAAATGGACGAACGCCTGGAGACCATCCGGGCCTTCGCGGATATCAGTGACTACATGGATCAGCCCGTGAAGACCTATTCCAGCGGCATGTTCGTCCGGTTGGCCTTTGCAGTGGCCGTGAACGTGGACCCGGACATTCTGATCGTGGATGAAGCCATGGCGGTCGGGGACATCAGCTTCCAGGCCAAATGCTTCAGAAAATTTAACGAATTCAAACAGCGCGGCAAAACGATCATTTTTGTGACGCATGCGCTCGACAGCATTATCCGGTACTGTGACCGGGCACTGGTCCTGGAGAATGGGAAAAAGATCACGGAATCCACGCCCAAAGAGGCGGTGGATGTCTATAAAAAGCTTGTGGCCGAGTGTTACGATCCGAGCCCGACGCCGATCGCCAATCAACCCGATAAAGCCCCGGCTTCCACGGCATTGAAGGATCAGTTTGTGGTGGACCCGAATGCGCTATCCTACGGAGATCACCGGGCGGAAATTGTGGATTTTGGCCTGTTCGACGAGGCGGAACGCCCGGTTCAACTGCTCCATAATGACCAGCCTTTTGTTATCAGAATGAAGGTCCTGTTTCATGCCGATCTCGATCATCCCATCTTCGCCTATACCATAAAAGATTTGAAGGGCCTGGAACTGACGGGAACCAATACTTTCTTTCAAAACATATCAACCGGCGGATACCGGAAGGGGGAATGCGCCGGCGTGGAATTCCGACAGACGTTGAATGCTCAATCCGGCCGCTACGGTCTTTCCCTCGGGTGCGTCGGCTTCGAGCGCGAGAAACTGGCGGTATATCATCGGCTGTACGACGTGCTCCTGTTCGAAGTGGTTTCCCAGGTTCAGATGGTTGGATTTTACGATCTGCACAGCGCGGTTACGATCAAGAAGGAGTTGCCACTCAGGCGCGAAGAAGACGGGCAAGGTTGACTTTTGCGAGAAAAATGATTTGGTTTTTTTTGGGAAGAGCGGGATATATGACGCTACTTGGAACCGATATCGAGCAGATTTCGCGCATTCAGCGGGTCCTGACGCGAACGCCGGGGTTTGTAAAGAAGGTCTTTTCAAAAGCGGAGCGCGCCTATTGCGATAAGCGGAGCCGTCCCGCCCAGCATTATGCCGTCCGGTTTTGCGTAAAGGAAGCAGTGGCCAAAGCTCTGGAAATGCCCGTGCATTGGAGCGAAATTGAAGTGACCCACGATACCCAAGGCGCGCCCCGGGTGCGGGTCAGCGGTGAAACGGCCAGAAAACTCGGGCGCCGGGCCGTCCGCGTATCGCTCGCCCACGCCGGAGATTATGCCACGGCGACGGCATTGATCGAATAACCAATACGATGGCACGAAGGCGCAAAGGTAATGTGTGCTTATGGCGACATTAAATCTTGATTACTATCGCGGACCGGATGCCTACTCGGAAGGCGCCGTGGAGGACGAGTTGCTCGCCCTCGTTCAGCAGCACCAGGATTTCGCATCGGTCCTGGCCCGGGATCAACGCTGGTCCATCCTGTATCACCTGTCTCCGGCCCGGCGCGCTCTGCTGGACTGGTACCCCATGGAACCGAACGCGGATCTGCTGGAAATCGGAGCCGGATGCGGCGCGCTGACCGGTCTGTTTTGCGAAAAGGCGGCCCGGGTAACCGCCGTGGAGTTATCGGAAAAACGAAGCCGCATTATCTACCATCGTTACGAACAGGTTCCGCATCTCGAGGTGGTGGCGGGAAACATGATGGATATTCCATTCGAGCGTGCGTTTGATTATATAACCTTGATCGGCGTGATGGAATATGCCCGCAGTTTCATCCGTTCCCCCGACCCTTGCCAGGCGCTCCTGCGGCACCTGGCCTCGGCGCTCAAACCGGCGGGCCAGCTGATCATAGCGGTGGAAAACCGGTACGGCATCAAATATTTCGCCGGCGCGGCGGAAGAACACACCGGGCGCCTGTTTGACGGTATCGAGGGCTATCCGATCGAGGTGGGGATCGAAACGTTTTCCAAGGATGAATTGAGCCGGGGTCTTGAGTCAGCCGGCTTGACCGACTGCCGCTGGTATTACCCTTATCCCGACTATAAATTTCCCGCGGAGATTTTCAGCGACCGGCATCTGCCGGGAATCAATCACAAGTTCCATAATGCGCCGAACTACGATCAGGACCGGTTCCAGCTTTTCAGCGAAAAACTCGCGCTCCGCTCCTTGGTCCGCAACCAGCGGTTTGATTTCTTCTCCAATGCGTTTCTGGTGTCGGCCGCGAAAGGGTAATACCCATGGACGTGCTTTATACCAAATATAACTATCATCGCCTGCCGCCATTTCAGGTGGCCACATCCATTGTCCTGAACGAGGGGCGCAAGCGGGTCATCAAGCGGGCGCTCACCCCGCAGGCAACCGCCCATATCGCGCGCATCCGGCGAGACCATCGCCTGTTCGGCGACACGACAGTCAAGGGCGGGTTTGAACTGGCAGACCTTCAAGATGAGGGAGAGACGGCCGTTGGATATAATTTCATCGAGGGATCCAGCTTGGACGGTCTGTTGTTCCAGGCCTTTCAAGACGGGGACCGCGACCGCTACTGGGCCTTGATGGATGACTATGTCCGGCGCCTGCGGACCGGTTTCAAAACCGTGCCACGTCCGCCGCGCGACGGCCAGACCGAGATTGAGCAGGTATTCGGGCGATCGGACTTCGGATTTGTGCCGGAGGCGCCGGACGCTTACCTGGCGTTATCGGCGATCGACCTGATTTTCGACAACGTGATCCTAGCCGGCACCCGACATGTTCTCGTGGATAATGAATGGGTATTTTCCGGCTGTGTTCCGGTGGGCTATGTCATCTACCGGGCGCTGTTTGAATTTTACGAATTGAAATGGCGCGAATGCGGGATTGATCGCTTCGTGTCGTTCCAAACAGCGGCCCGACGCTACGGCTTGGAGGACACCGCGCTTGCCGCTTACCGGGACATGGAAGATAATTTCCAGACCTATGTGTGTGGCGCCCAACGGGCAAATTTCAACCTCCGCTACCTGAAACGCGTGGAAACGATTCCGCATATGCAGGATGTCATTACACAGCAGGCCCGCCGGATTCATGATCAGGATGCGGCCTTGCAGGACTTAACGAACAAGGCCATGGTTCTTGACGAGATTCTCAATTCCTACGGCTACCGAATGCTGAGCGCCGGATGCCGGATGATTGATCGGGCCCTGCCGCCCGAAACCCGTCGGCGACGCTGGGTGGGAAAACTGTTTCACGGAATAACGGCCGTGGAAAAACGCGCAAGAAAACTCCGGAATCCGGATTGATTTTTTTATGGAGTGCGGGAGCCCGCCTGCAATCCGTCAGCCGACGGATAGCATTGCGGGCTCCCGCACTCCAAAGTTGGATAACATAACCTGAATAGTCATGCAACAAGGAGACCCATGAACCGTTCTATTAAGAGTCAAATCAGCGATTCCATCCGGGTAAAAAAAACAATACTTAATAATCCCGTTTTGATCAAAAGCATCGAGACCGTGGCAGAGCGGATCATCGCCGCCTATCGGCAGGGACATAAATTACTGCTGGCGGGAAATGGAGGCAGTGCCGCCGATGCCCAGCACATCGCCGGTGAAATGGTAAACCGGTTCCGGTTTAATCGTCCGGCGTTTCCCGCCATGGCGCTGTCCACCGACACATCCGTATTGACGGCCATCGGCAATGATTCCGCCTTCGACCAGGTGTTCGCGCGGCAAATCCAGGCCCTGGGAACCGAGGGAGATGTATTTATCGGGATTTCAACGTCAGGCCACTCCCTGAATATCATCAAGGCACTCCAGGCATGCGGACGGAAACACATTCTGCGTATCGGCCTGACCGGCAAATCCGGCGGGAAGATGAAAGCGCTATGCGACTGCTGTCTCCGGGTCCCATCAACCGATACGCCCCGAATCCAGGAAGCGCATATCCTGATTGGGCATATTCTCTGCGGAATTATTGAAGAAACTATTTTCGGACAGGGATGATCAGACGAGAGCTTGTCCCAATCACTGATGGCCGCCTGATTACCACTCTCAGCGGCTCCGGAATGTGACCATCAGTACCGCCCCCATGATGGCGCCCGCCAGATTGGCCAGCATATCCCCCCAGGAACATGTGCGCTGGATCCAGGCCCATGCTCCCTGCACGATCTCCATTAAAACGCCATAGGCCGTGGCCACCGCTACAATGCCCAGCATCCAGGCCCACGGATATCGCCGGACCCGCTCCTGCAAGGCCCAGCCCAGCAAAGCCGCCCACCCGCCATACATCAGGGCATGCATAACTTTATCCTGATGCGGAAAGAATTGCGGCGTTATTTCCAAGGCGCTTTCCGGCATGACGGACAATCCCAGGATGAGAAGCGCATAGATACCGCAAATAACCCGGCGCTGTTTTGAAGTGATGTTCACCGACTATTCCGACTAAACTGTTATCATTTACTAAATCCGCGTTCGCCATGCATGTAACGCTAAGATAAGCGATCGCCAATCTTATTGTTACACGATCACAACATGCTGATTTACACTCAAAAATTATTTCGGCTGAAGTTTCCCACTCTCGGCCGCTTTCCCATCCGCCCATACTTCACCGGAGTAAACTATTACCATGGATAGACACTCGCCTGGGCACTCCAGAAATCCACGGACCGGCTGCTCACAGCTCACTGTTTTACAGTCCAAGAGGGGGGACAACGGCGGGAGTGTAATTGGGGACAATTTCCTTCAACAGCCGCCGGACGTCATCCGGACGGCCTCGCTCCGCTTCCTGAAGAAGCTGATCAATCAATTGATTGAGATCCGCTTCATCCTTTTTTCCGCTTGGCGCTGGAGAACCGGTGTCTGCCGGTTCGCCAGCCGCCACGAAGATTTTTTCATGGTGTGTCCGACGATAATTTTCGCCATCCCGGAAGAGCTCTTCGAACAGCTTCTCTCCCGGCCGCAGGCCGGTAAACACGATTTCGATATCCTGCCCCATTTGCTTGCCCGAAAGCTCGATCAAATCCCGGGCCAGGTCCACGATCTTGATCGGCTCACCCATATCGAGCACGAACACACCGGTCCGGTACTCCCCGCTCGCCAAGGTCGCCGCCTGAAGCACCAGCTGGACGGCCTCCGGGATGGTCATGAAATAGCGTTTCACATCGGGATGCGTAATTGTCACCGGCCCGCCCCGCGCAATCTGTTCCCTGAAAGTCGGCACCACACTCCCGCGACTGCCCAGTACATTGCCGAACCGCACCGCGACATAGGGTCGCCCTGTTCGCTGAGCTGTCGCCTGCACGACTTTTTCCGCCACCCGCTTGGTCGCGCCCATGACATTGGTCGGATTCACCGCCTTATCAGACGAAATCAGGACAAACCGCTCGACACCGAACCGCTCCGCCATCTGAACGAGCGTTCGCGTCCCCCCCACGTTGTTCGTGATTGCGTCTTCGCAATTGGCTTCCATCATTGGGACATGCTTGTGCGCAGCAGCATGAAAGACAACCTGGGGTTTTTCCAGTTCAAAGACCGCCGCCAGCCGCGCTTGGTCGCGGATATCGGCTACAACCACACTCAAGGCCGCTTTCGGCCAATGCCGCCGCAGTTCATTCTCAATCTGAAAGATACTATTTTCGCCATGGCCCAGCAGGATCAGATGCGCGGGAGTGCTTCGCGCTATCTGGCGACAAAGCTCCGATCCGATGGAACCGCCGGCGCCGGTGACCAGCACGCGCTTGCCGGAAAGCATTTTCTCAACATCCTGGGCATTAATGCGAACCGGCTCCCGGCGCAGAAGGTCTTCAATATCCACGTTGCGCAACTGGCTGACACTGATCTGGCCGGACAGAATCTCGTACATCCCCGGCATGGTCCGCGACGGAACGTGCGCCGCTTCGCACAACGTCATGATTTCACGAACCACCTTACCGGGCGCGGTGGGAATGGCGATCACCACTTCCTCGACGCCATATTTTTCAACCAAACCGGGAATATCCTTGCGTGTGCCCAGGACCGGCAAGCCAAGGATTGATTTCTTCTGCTTCGCCGGATCGTCATCCACAAAGCCGACCGGATCGATATTGATATGCTTGCTGGACAGCATTTCACGGACGATCATGGCCCCGGCGTCGCCGGCGCCCACGATCAGGACGGCCTTGCTGTCGCGCTGACACTCCGTGCGCCGGCGTTTGTAAGCCACCACCCGGACACTGAAGCGCGTACCGCCAATCACCATCAGCGTCAGCAATCCGTCAATAAACGGCACCGAACGCGGCAGACTGCGGCCAATATCCATACCCAGAATACCGGCCCCGAAAAACAGGCCGGCCACAATCAGGGCGGCACTACCGACGGCGAGAAAAATACTGACCAGTTCATCCACGCTGGCATAGCGCCAGTACCGGCGATAAAGGCCGAACAGGAAAAAAGTCGCCAGCTTGACGCCCAGCGCCAGGATCGTGAATCGAATCAGGGCCGACGCATAGCCGGCGACCCAGGCTGCGGCATCCAACCGCATGACCAGCGCCAGGGTTGGAGTCATGGCCAGTAACACAACGTCTAATAAGAATAAATAGCGATTACGCATAATAATACTCAATGGTTTTTCGCGCCAAGGTCACCCATAGGAAATATAACCACGAACCACACAAAAGACACGAAAAATATGATATTTGCCGATCTCAAAGCCCCCATGGAGAGAATGATCCTATGATATATTTTTTGTCTGTTTCGTGGTTAATAAATCTTCCCAAGTGAAGTCCCCCTTAGACGGAAAACGCACAGTATATGGCTCAAGCCGACACCCGGGAACATCGCTCGCGTTGACACGTCCATCCCCACAGGCTCACCGCGGCCGCCGCAACGACCACAACGCCCGCCACCGTCATGACCCGCCAGCCCTGGACCACCGCTACCGCCCAGACCGCACCCAGGGTTGCTAAACCGATATAAAGGATTGAGACCTGACCATGAGAAAGCCCGGTGATCACCAGCCGCTGATAGAGGTGGGATCGATGGGCCATCCACACCTTTTCGCCCCGGCACAACCGCCGGGCAAAAGTAAACACCGAATCGAAAACAAACGGCCAGACCAACGCAATCCCGGCCAGGACAAATACCGGATTGGATTGCGAGGCCATCACTGTCAGCACGGCAAGCGTATAACCCAGAAATGCGCTTCCCACATCGCCCATGAAAACACGCGCCGGCGGCCAGTTATGTCCCAAGAAGCCCAGACTGCCGGCCGCTATCAGCAAACCCACGCCACCGACCATCGGCTGTCCGCCAAGCCACCCGATGACAGCCCACCCCACTCCGGCCGCCACGGCCTGGCCGCCGGCGATACCGTCAATACCATCCATAAAATTATAGGCATTGGTCAAGCCAACAATCCACAAGAGGGTCAGGGGAAATCCGAGCCACCCCAGCGAAAGGTCCATCCCGAGCGGCACACTTATTTTCCGGATAACGCCAATCCCCATGATGGCAACGCAGGCGCCCAAGGCATGAACGAGCAACCGCACTTCGAACGACATCGGGCGCATGTCATCCCGCCAGCTGACACCGGCAACCAGCAACGCTCCCAAGGTCAATGACGTCATGGCCCACCAAGGAAACACTGGATTGCCCAACGCCAAGAGCCACAGGCCGGCCAGGACCACAACGACGATAGCCAGGCCACCACCGCGCAGTGTAGGACGGGTATGCGAACTGCGTACGTTCGGCACATCCAACATCCGCGCCCGACCGGCCCAGCGCCGGATAAAGGCCACCCCCGTATAGGAGGCCGACCCAGCCACGACACCGATTATTACCATGACAATCAGAGAATTCATTTCAATAACCACAATCCAAGATTCTACACCACTCCCCACCCGAGAATAAGACTTTCGTGTTTTTCGTGTCGTTCGTGGTTAATTTCCGACTTCTGCAAATGATTGTTAAGGCGCTAAATACACCAACCACCCCGCCGGATGCGGGGCAGGCACGAACAGGAAAATCTCTTCTCTTTCGCGGTTATGTTCCAAGCATTATCAAGGATTATTTCGTGATTAAATCCGCTCTTAAGTTGAGGTCTTGCTACAAGGACATCGCCCAGGGACTTAACCCATATTTAACCCAATACACCCCTATCTTGATCCATTCATTGACGATCATGATCATCCACTCATCCCGGGACCAACACCGGTCCGGACAACGGACTGACGTCGGCGGGGGGCTATAAAACACCTCCACCGATTCGCCGGCCAACTGTTTCCGGATAACGGCCAATGCCCGGCGACTGTGATACCAATTGGTAACAATTACGATCCGTCGCAATCCTTGTTGTTTGACCCCCGCGGCGATTTGCTGTCCATCTTCCCATGTACTGGTTGTTTTCAGCAGGTAGATATCACCCGCCGGCACTCCTTCGCGGACGGCCAGGTCTCGGGCCAATTGTCCATCTGTAAAACTCGGCATCTCCGGCACAGGCCGATCCCCGGTGAACCAGAGTTTAGGCGCCACACCCTGCCGATATAACTGAATTCCATGCACCGCCCTTTCGGGCCCGCCACCCCCCAAGACGACAATGACATCCGTTTGTCCTTCACAAGGAGTCATAGCAAGGCTCGTGCCTAATACGGGAAACCACCAGCGCGCGGTCCCGACGAAAATAGCGGCCGCAAGGATCGGCCCGCTGACCAGGCCCAACACAAACCAGCGCCAGCGATGAGGTGTTCTTGAATTCATGGAGATTTATGTCATCTTGCTCTGTACATTAAACCATCAATTTCATATTTGCTTGATAAGATGTTCTCTCGCCCGCTCGTCAGACTCGCTCAAGACGCTGAGACCGCCAAGTTAAGAAATAACCTCTAATGGTTTATTACCTGAAAATTGCACGGAGGCGTGCAATTTTCACCCTCCGGGCCGTCGTAACCCCGCATTAATGCGGGGTTACAAGGGGTTAACCACTTGCGTTGAGCGGATAACCCATTGGGTTAT
>Ga0180014_1000063_pt1 | contig 29066 bp, 22 predicted proteins | sample KR13_S1_MetaG_FD_116507 | JGI IMG/M metagenome (GOLD analysis project Ga0180014, IMG submission 116507) | Groundwater microbial communities from the Olkiluoto Island deep subsurface site, Finland - KR13_S1_MetaG | ecosystem: Environmental > Aquatic > Deep subsurface > Groundwater | place... | reverse complement strand
GAGGAGGAGGAGGAAGACGAACCGCTCAGCACACCAAAATCTCAAACACCAAGAAATGCTCCCAGTCCATGTGGCAGCGGGAAGAAGAATAAACGCTGATGCGGCTCATCTGATCTCTGAACAGAAACGTGAAATTCATCCGAAAAAGTGCGAAAGTCCACTCTTACATTCCTTCAATAATCGCTGGTACTCATCGCTCCCCATGATCCGCTGGTCCTCGGCTGCCGCCGACAGGGACTTATTCGCCTTTGCCCCGATTGAAACGCCCCGGCCAACGACCACCGGAGCGGGAGGAGGAGGCGCGGACTCAGACGGAGGGTATTCCGGCTCCAACGGCTGGAGTTCTTCGTCCTTAGTCAACATCCGATCGAACCACTGTCCGACTTTTTCTTGAGTCTGCCGCAGAGTAGAACCAATGCCCGTCATGAGCCGCATACGAATCGGCACCATGATGTCAACACCCTTAACCAGCTTGTTATAGCCGTACAGACATAAAAAAAACAACAGGGCAAGAGATATCAGCATCCGGAGCCAACCCCAGAATGAGGAATGGCGCCTGATTTTCAACTGGGTTACCGGTTCCGGCGCCAAGGACGGATCAGGCGTGGGGTTCTGCGTCGGAGGATCCAATGTCAGCCTGCTTGTTTGTTTGCCGTTGGCAGGGGCGGCGGAATTCATCTGAACCTCTTTCCCGCAATACCGGCAATAAATGGCCCGCTTGCGAATCGGTTCGGCACAATAAGGACACTGCCTGAAATCGTTCGCATCCGATGACGGCGTTTCGGGCATAACCGCTCCCGGCGAGGCCGGCTGATCGCTGAGGACATGAAGCGGAATGGTTAACGAAGACCGATTCAGGTCAGTCCTTTCCTTCGCCGGGCGCGACGTCTTAGCGTTGAGAAGCGCCTTTTCCAGACTCACAATGTCAACCAGCGCCTCCATCCAGTTCCGGTAGCGATCATTGGCGTTTTTCGCCAGCATTTTCATGACCAGGCGCGCAGTACCGGCCGACACGTTGGGATTCAATTTCCGGGGATTTTCAAAGGGCTCCCGGAGCTGACGATCCATGATCTCATTTGGATCTCCGGCGCCAAATGGCAGGCATCCGGTCAGGAGGTGATGCAGACTGGCGCCCAGCGCATAGATATCGGTGCGGCAATCCAGGTTTTTCTCGCCACGGACCTGTTCCGGCGACATGTAGTTGGGAGTGCCCATGATGCAGACTTCACTCGTGACATGCGCCGGACTGGCGATCGTGCTGACCACCTGGGCCAAGCCCAAGTCGGTGACTTTGATGGTGCCGTCGCCGTCCACCATGATGTTTTCGGGTTTGATATCGCAATGAACAATCTTGGCTTGATCCCACACATAGCGCAGGGCTTCCGCAACACTATGGGCAATGATGAGCGCATCCAATTCCTCCAGTTTGCCCTTGCGCCGGAGCCAGTCTCCAACGGTATAGCCGGAAATATATTCCATGACGAAATAATACCTGACCCCCTCCTTGAACCGTCCAAAATCATACACCCGCACAATCCCCGGATGCTTGAGATTGGCCGCGATCAATGCTTCATGCTTAAAGTGCCGGATATCCTCCGGATCATTAGCCAGGTGCTCGTCAAGCACCTTGATGACGACGATGCGCCCCAACGACACCTTGCGGGCTTTCCAGACGGATGACGTTCCACCATGGCCGAGTTTTTCGATAATTTCATACCCATCGATAACCGGGGCCGTCTCAGTCGGTTTGCTGTTCTCCGGTGGTTTCATAATTTTCCAGACATCGGTATCAACGAAATTGAATTAAACCATACAAATTATTCATCACGCAATCAAGATATTATGACACAGGAATTGAGCAGACTTGACCCGCGCGAAAATTTACGGCATGTTGACAAAATGCTATCGATTGAATGCCTTGAGGTAGGGCCTTTCCATGCCAACTGTTACCTGGCTTGGTCGTCATCGCGCCAGGCGCTGGTGGTCGACCCAGGCGCCGACGCCGAAATGGTTTTCGACATGATTGCCCGCCATCGGCTTGACGTAGCCGCCTACTTCCTTTCCCACGGCCACATGGACCACGTGAGCGCACTGGCCGCCTTGTGCGACCAGCGCCCTGCCCCTTATGCCATGCACCCGGCAGACTGCCGCTGGGCGTTCACCGCGGCCAACCAGATGGCGCCGTATTACCCGACGCCCCGGCAACCGGCCTCCCCTCCCCGCTTCCTCCAGAACAATGAGCTGTGGGCCATCGCACCGGATCTGACCTGCCGCATCATCGCCACGCCAGGCCACTCGCCGGGAAGTCTATGCGCGCACTTTAAGGATGAGGGCATCCTCTTTACCGGCGACACCTTGTTCCATGATTCTGCGGGACGCACCGATCTGCCCGGCGGGGATAGCGGACTCCTGATGCAATCCCTGGCCGTACTGGCCCGGCTCCCGCCGACAACCCGCCTGTATCCCGGACATGGCTCTGACACCACCCTGGCACAGGAACTCCGCTCCAATCCGTTCCTGACCCCGCGAGGCGCTTAACCGTATATGAATAATTAGCGTTGACGAACCGCCAAAATATGGCACATACTCATCTCCACTAACCACAAATGAAATGATTTGTGTCAGCGATCTTGTTTAAAGAATAAGCGCTTTAACCGGACAACAACGGGATGCGGCTATGAATCATACGCAAACACCCGGCAATCCTGACCAACCGCCGGAAATAAAGGGATATCAACTCCTTGAGCAACTCAGCGGGGGGGAATTGTTGCCTTGCTGGAGGGCAGTCCAACAGGCTACCGGTCGCGAGGTGCTCATTCGCCTGCTTCCGTCCGCGCTGACGCCAGCGCCGGACACCTTGGAACGAATGCGGGCAACAGCGGACAGGATAATTGCTCTGGATGCCCGCTCCATCGTAAGGGTCTATGATTTTGGCGTATGCGTTACGAACCGCCGCTATTTCATGGCTACGGAATTATTCAGCAGACATTCCATTCTGGAATGGACGCGAGATGATGAATACCTGAGTGAGACGAATGCCCTGCTGGTGGCTAAATGCGCCGCAGAGGCATTGGCCTATGCCTGGGATAAAGCGCACATAATCCATGCCAATATCAAGCCGGAAAAGTTTCTCGTGAATGCGGATAATATCGTAAAGCTGGACGAAATCGGCCTGGCAAAGATATTGGCCGCCGGATGGGAAGATAGCAGTCGCGGCGTAATTACCGGGACGCCACGTTATATGTCGCCCAAGCGTCTTATCAAAAAGCGCGCGCCTGGCATTCCGGATGACATTTATGCGCTGGGGCTTACATTGTACCAACTGGTAACGGGTATCGTACCCGTGCTGTATAATGCCGACCGGGATGAATGGCAAATCCCTCCAGAATTGAACAACCCGCGGGATGTTAATCCTGAATTGTCAAAAGGCATGGGAAATTTGATTCAGAAAATGATGGAGGTAAAAACCGATCGGCGCCATCAATCCTGGAAGGAATTGCTAAAAGATATCGCGTCCGTGGCAGACAATATGATCTTACTATCCGATCCTGATGTCACCCAGCCGATCATGCTGGAAATGAATTTCTCCTTGGAAACAGTCAGGATTGCCATGCGTCGCGCCAAACTGAAAATCAAGGCGAACACTGTGACGTCCGATGCGGCCGCCCATAAGCCGAACCCGAAGAACACGATATCATCAAGGCAACGCTCCAAGGCAATACTGCGACCAAGGCATAGCTGAAGCAACCTGCCGCCAAAACGGCGAAAACAGGGCTAACTCCGCTCACATCATAAACATCATTTCGGCATAGGATGGTAGCGGCCAGAGATGATCGGGAACCAGTCCCTCAAGCGCATCCGCCGCCTCACGCAAGTCGTTCATCGCCTTCAAGACAGCGCCATATGGCCGCTGGCCTAAATTCGTTTCCAGCACCGCGCTGCATTTCAGGAGCCGCTCCGTCTCAACCGACAACTCCGCCAGCAGTTTCTTTTTCGCGGCCACCGGCCCTTTACCCGCCAACGCCACGTGCCGGATCATCCGCGCCAGTCTGCCCTCGTATTCAAGCGCCGCCGGCGCAATCAGCGTTTTGGCGATGGTCAATGCGCATTCAGCCTCGATGGCCACCGTCTTGTCATAGGCATCCTGATACACTTCGTAGCGCGAACGGAGTTCCCGTTCCGACAGCACACCGTATTTCGCAAACATTTTGATCACGTCGGGATCAACAAACGCTTTCAACGACTCCGGCGTGCGCTTCAGGCTCGGCAATCCGCGCCGGGCCGCTTCCCGGCGCCATTCCGGGGAATAGTTATCGCCGTTGAAGATGATGCGCTTGTGTTTCCCGACAATGTCCTTCAACACGGCTTGGAGCGATTCATTAAAATCCCTGCCGCCCGCCACAGCCTTTTCCAGCCGCGTGCAGATCTCGTCAAGCGCTTCCGCGACGATGGTATTAAGGGCGACATTCGATCCCGCACAGCTCTGGTTGGACCCGACGGCCCGGAACTCGAACTTGTTGCCGGTAAACGCTAACGGCGACGTCCGATTGCGATCGGTAGCATCCCGCGGTAAACTGGGAAGCGAGGAAACACCGATTTCGATCGGGCCGCGCTTTTTGGAACTTTTCGGCGTTCCCTGCTCGATCTGCAGAATAACATCCGTCAACTGGTCCCCCAGGAAAATGGACAGGATAGCCGGAGGGGCTTCATTTGCTCCCAGGCGATGATCATTGCCTGCCGTCGCCACCGTCGCGCGCAGAACTTTCGCCCGGGTGTCCACCGCTTTCATGAGCGCGCAAATGATCGTCAGGAACTTGGCGTTCTCATGAGGGTTATCACCGGGCGTCAGCCAGTTCTTGCCGTCGGGGCCGCACAAAGACCAATTATTGTGCTTGCCGGACCCATTGACGCCGGCAAACGGTTTCTCATGAAGCAGGCACGCAAACCCGTGCCGGTCGGCCATCTCGCGGAGCACCTCCATGACTATCATGTTGTGATCGACGGCCAGGTTCAGTTCCTCGTAAACCGGGGCGATCTCGAACTGGCCGGGACACACCTCATTATGCCTGGTCTTCGCCGGCACCCCCAGCCGCCACAACTCCCGATCCACGTCGCACATGAAGGTCATGACGCGGGGCTTGATGGCGCCGAAATAGTGATCCTCCATCTGCTGATGCTTGGCCGGTTTCCGGCCGAACAACGTCCGGCCGGTCTGAAGAAGATCCAGCCGCTTGTCATAGAATTTTTTATCGATCAGGAAATATTCCTGCTCGGCTCCGAGATCAGCACGGGCTCGCTTACCATCGCAGTTGATGCCGAAAAGATTGCCGAGCCGGCAGACTTGACGGGAAAGGGCTTCAATGGAACGAAGCAATGGCGTTTTCTTGTCGAGCGCCTCCCCGTGATAGGCGCAGAACACCGTCGGAATGCACAGCGTCGCGCCATTCTTGCCTTCCTTGATGAACGCGGGGCTGGTCGGATCCCAGGCCGTGTAGCCGCGCGCTTCAAAGGTAGCCCGCAATCCGCCGGAAGGAAAACTCGAGGCATCCGGTTCACCGCGGATCAATTCCGATCCCGAAAACCGGGTGATGGCGCCGCCCTCCCGGTCCGGCATGATAAACGAGTCGTGTTTTTCGGCCGTCGCCCCGGTCAGCGGCTGGAACCAGTGGGTGAAGTGCGTCGCGCCTTTTTCCAGCGCCCAGGTTTTCATGGCATCGGCCACCTCGTCGGCAATCTCGCGCTTCAGGCTTTTGCCCTGGTAAAGGGTGGAAACCAGCGACTTGTAGGCGGATTCCGACAGGTAGTTCCGCATCGTCTTGATGCTGAAAACATTCTCGCCGAACAATTCGACCATATTTTTGATACCGTCCCTGTCAGTCCGATTGTGTCCTGTGCCCGTCATACATGTCTCCTTGATTTCATGACAGCCTTCACTAAAATTCCGAAAAGGAATAACGCCCCCCTTGTCAAGAGTCAAGAAAAATCCAATGTAACCGGTCAGTTATCAATGATAGGGAAGGAAGGCGGCCCCGACCTCACAAAGAGCTGGGGCATTCCGCGGTTCTTCCCGCTGGAAGCGGGACAAGCTCGAACCGCATGTTTTACCCACGAATTCCGACGAATAACCAAATTATCGTTTCATGGGAATTTCAATGCCCCCCGCGGCCTAACCCATGAAAATACCGGCCCATCCCCATGACCCCGAATAGCAGCAGACCGACGGCCAGCAGACCACTACCCCGTTGTGCCAGCCGGATTGCCAGCCAGGACAATAAACCGACCTCCGTGGGCTCCTTGAAGGCAAACCAGCGCTGGGCATGATCATCAATAGCTTCGATGGCAAACAGGCCAGCCGGCGCTCTGACCAGCAACGGGGTCCAAGAGGACCCGGCCGCGCCATCGGGATGAAGCCCAATGTCGCGCTGACTGGAAAGCCCGGTCAGTTTCATGACCAGGTAATCCTTCCCCAGAAATCCGGCCAGCTCAAAACGAAGAAATGGGAAACGGCTGGACAGCGGCTGACTCACCCACGCCCCTTCAGCCGCCGGACCCCGGCCGGAATACGACCCCCACACGGTTTCATAGTCCGCAACAGAAACCGAAGGATCAACGCCGTTCCGGACGAAGGCGTGTCCATATGAGCTTTGCGGCGCGATGCTTAGCGGACGGCGAATGCCGGCCGGCAGAATGTCCCGGATAAACGGATCGCGCAACAGGCAAATGAGCGCCCAAGCTCCGGTGCTGGGAAATGAAATTTCTTCGGATGATTTCGCCGTCAGACAGCGGCCGTCGCCCGTGGCCAGGAATGCCCGCAGGTTTTCCCGCTGGACATCCGCCAGAAGCATTTTCCGCGGGATTTCCTCACGGATCACATGCCGCGTCAGGGTCAACAAGCCCGCGCCGCCCAAAATTACCCACCCAACAAACGCCGCCGCCAGTACGCCGGCCAGACGGGGCCACGGCCGGCGAACCAGCAACAGGCCGATGCTGATCCCATTAACAACCATCCCCAGGCTCATGACATCCATATAACGCCAGCTCGGTCCGCCCCGGGCATAGGCCATGACCGCCGATTGAAGAACCACCCAAAGTCCCAGCACCAGCGTCAGTTTCTCCAATTTTGGATAAGGCCCCTCCGCCCGCCAATACGACCAGGCCAGCAGGAGCGCCGGCAACCAGTTGAGAAACGCCAGCCAGGGATAATCCAGGCGCGGCCAGATCATATTCGGCCAGGATAGATTTTGTCCGAACGCCACGATCAACTGCAGAATCGAATGCGCCCGCAGGGCCTCGTGCCGCTCCAGGCTGACATTCAACAGCCAGCCCGTCACGATAATAACGGCAGCCGCTCCAACACTCAGGCTCGCGGCTTTCCAGCGGCGGGGTGGCCGGGCGCCTTCAAGCACCGAAAAAGCCAGCACAGCACAGGCGGCGAGTACTCCGGAGGCGGTCGTAAAAATGGACAGCAGAGCGAAACCCCACCCCGCCAGCCAGCGCCGGGACCCGGGCGGATTCATCACCCACAGCGCCAGAGCGATAATTGAAAAGAGGATCAGGAAATAAAATTGCGACTGAAATCCAAACAGCGTGTTCTCCCAGGAGAACGGCAGGCTAAAGGCCAGGGCGATTAGCGGAAATCCCAGCGGAACCGATATCCCCCGCGGCCCCCACTGCAAGATCATCCAGAAAAGCAGGACAGCGGTCAGCGCGAATAAACCGGAGTTGGCCACCGTTTCCAGGCGGTTGTCCCACTGATGATTGGCCAGCATCAAGCCGAGGGACAAAAGACGCGTAAACAATATCCGGTGCTCGTTATGGGGTTTGACAAAATCAGCAGCCGTCAGGGTGTGGCCGGCATAGGGCAGAAACAAGGTGCCGCCGATGCCGTCCCACTGGTCCCAGGAGGGAACATCCGAAGCGCACCGGTCGATGAGCCACAGTCGGCCTCCGAAAACCACCAGGAAGAGCGCCACGCAATATGCCAGTTTTAGCCAACGATTCATGCGATGAACCCACTCTGTCGTTCCAGCGAACGGCCGCTCCAATTTGGAGTGCGGTAGCCCGGGCTATAGTCTTTCCCCGGCGAATCCGTCAGCCGACGGATTCGCCGAAAAAAATCGCAAGCCGGCATGGCATCAAATCAAACCTCTGTAAATCATTTGCGACCCCTGCGTTTCTGCGCGAAATACAGTTTTTCCTCCAGGCTCGGCTCATCCAGGAACTGGGTCGGATAATGGACGTCATCCATGGGCGTGGTTCCCCCGTAGCGCCGGAACAGGGTGACCATTTCATAAGCCTCTTCCTGGAGCAAGCGCGACTGCGATTCATGATGGACGAGGACCGCGAACGGCGTGTAGATGATCTTATGCCCGTCCCGAATCAGCTTCAGGCACAAGTCCGAGTCGGAAAAGCCGATGGAAAAATGCACCGCGTCAAAGCCCCCCACCCGTTCAAACACGGACTTGCGGATCATCATGCAAGCCGCGGTGACCCCCGACACGTCCCGCTGAACCCGCGTATAGAACTGGTCGGGATCGGTCAGGTTCAGGGCACAGAACAGGACGCTGGGCTTGAAAGCCATGCCGGCATGCTGGATCGTCCGCCCGTCGATGATCAGCTTGCAACCGACGGCGGCCACATTCTCGCGATAGATATGCTCCAGCATGGCCTCCATCCAGTCCGGCTGGATGATTTCCATGTCATTATTCAAGAACAGCAGGATCTCATTGGGAATATTTTTTACCACCTCGTTGTGCAGCCGGGAATAATTGAACGGCTCGTCAAAATCGAGGATGGTCACGCGGGGATCTTTCCGGACCTCTTCCAGATAGGCAATCGTTTCCGGCCGGGCCGACCGGTTATTGACCAGGAACAGCCGGTAATGCGGATACGCGGTCTTCTGCATGCTGGCCAGCAGGACCTTCAAACGGGCAATTTTATCCTTGAACGGCACGATAATGGCAACTTCATCCGGCCGGCCGGGGAGCGCATAGCGGACCCGGTACCAGGGAAAACCGTCATCCGTCACCTCAGCCCGGATGCCATGGCGATCCAGGTAAGCCCGGATCAAGGCCTTGCCACTGAGATAAGCGCGGGGAAAGTCCCCGGCCGCCACCCGGCCCTTGCGCGTGCCGTCGGACATGGAGGCCGGGTGCATCCGCCAGCCGTACAACAGATAGGGCAAATGGCGGAACGTCATCCCCTGCTCCCAGGCCCTCAACACAAGATCGTGATCCTGGGCGCCGTCGTATTCCGATTTCAACGGACCCAGCCGGCGCAAGGCGTCCCGTTTCACAACGCAAAGATGGCCCACGGCATTGCAGGAAAGCAGGAGGTCGAGGGAAATAGGGCACTTCCGCGTGACGCCGATGATATAGCCGGATTCGTCGATCCGGTTCTCATCCGAGTAAAACACGTCGGCCTCCTGGCCGTCATTCAGAGTCCGGACCAACAGCGCCAGGGCGTCAGGGTGAAGCAGGTCGTCATGGTCCATGAAGGCCACATAATCGCCGGTGATCGCGTTAATCCCCACATTCGTGGCGGCGCTGATGCCCATTACGCCTCTTCGCAATCCCGATCCGCGCCGAGAGGGCACGGCGTCTCCATCCGGAATGTTTTCTGGAGACGGAACGCCCCCGCCCCGTTCGTCAGCCGACGAATCAGAATGAAAATTGTTGGCATTACTGCGGATCAGCTTGACCCGCCCGTCAGCAGTCGCGGCTTCCAGCGCCTTCAGCGTGGCGGCATCCGTCGTGGCATCGTCCACCAGGATCAGCTCCCAGTGCGCATAACTCTGCCGAAGCACGCTCGCGACGGCCTCACCCAGCCAGCGGGAATTGTGAACCGGCATGACGATGGAAATGAGCGGCCGGATCTTCAGCAAATGCAGGTACGCGGCGGCATTGGAAGGCGGCGTGTGCGGGAACTTGACTTTCACGCGGAACGCCCGGTGCGTGATCTTATCGAACGTCATCTGCAGGGCCTTGTGAATGCCCTGGTCCCAGCAGATGCGGACAAACAGCCACGGCAATATGAAAATATCCCTCATCTTAACACCTTGCCTTTACCGGATTAACCCGGCTTCCTGAAAACTGAAATAGCCTTTTTTTGTCACGATCACATGGTCAAGGACACGGAGCCCGAGAATCTTGGCCGCCTCGGTCAACTGCTCGTGCGTACGGCGGTCGGCTTCGCTGGGCTGAAGGTCGCCGGATGGATGATTATGGGCAAAGATGACGGCGGCAGCGCGGTCGGAGATGACATCGGCGAACACTTCCCGGGGATGCACCGGGTTCTTATCCAGCAGGCCGATCGTAACGACCCGCTTTTCGATAACCTCGTTGGCGCCGTTGAGTGAAATGCAGATGAAATACTCCTGCTGTTTTCCGGCAATATCGGCCACCAGAGGCAGGACATCCTGGGCGACGGTTATCTTGACGATGTCCTTGAGCAAGTGCCGCCGGGCGAGTTCAAAGGCCGACAGGATTTGTCCGCCCTTGGCGAGCCCTATACCGGGGACAGCGAGCAAATGATCGAGCGTTAACCCGGTCTTGTGCTCCCGAATCAACCCGGCCACCTGCCGGGCAATCGTGCGCACATCAACGCCAGCCGTACCCATGCCGAGAATCGCGGCGACCAGTTCCTCGTCGGTCAGGGCAAAAGCCCCTTTCTCCCGCAGCTTTTCACGCGGGCGGCTGTGTTCCGGCATGTCTTTGATGGTTCTCATGGCGGCAACAACTCCGGATGGTCTTTCTTGAGCCATAAAATAACATCCGATTCCAGCGTCTGGATAAAACCCATGAGCTCGTTCGCGTCGGCTGAAGTCGCTCCGCCGACACGGTCATATTCGACCGTGTTGCGCTTGGTGCGACATCGGTCCAGATACTCGGCATCCACCTTGCGTTCCGGACCGAGGATCACGGAAAGTGACTGCAAGGCGCGATAATGTGCAAGATCATGCGCCGGCCTATATCCCTCGGCATAGAGCAGGATCGTGCAAAGTTTGAGGGCGGCGTTGTAGGCGATGCCAAACCGCCAATCATCGGAAATCGCCCCTTGCCGCGCATCGGCTAAATCACGCCGCACGAGTGCGAACAGTTTGCCGATCTCCTGCCGACTGGTGGCATGCGGTTTGAGCCAGCCGTTAGCCTGCCATTGCTTCAAAGTCATGCTTCGAACCTATGACAAAAAGTTTATCGGCCTTTACCACGGATTCAACGAAATGTTCCTTTTCCCTGATCCGCTTGTCGAACTCAGCGGGAGTCAGGACGAATGGATTGATTTCTCGCCCCAGCCGATCGCCCACGCCGGAAAGAAGCTCCGACACCTTGCGCAATCCGATTTCGCCGATAACCATAAGGTCAATATCACTGCCCGCCTTATCCGTGCCGGTCGCCATTGACCCGAACACGAACGCGCACCTTATCGCCTTATCCGCCAGCGCCACCCTGAGCACATCGGTCAGCCCCAGCGTCTTGAGCACCAGTTGGCGGATGTCCGGGACCAGGGGGTGTTTTTCATTCGCCTCGTAGTAAACGCGATTCCCATCCTTCCGTCGGGTAACTAGGTCGAGTTTGACGAGTTTCTCGATATCCTGGCGCACCGTTCCGAGCGCAAACCCCGTTTGCCGCTGAACCTCCCGCAGATGCAGCGGCTTCCTCCGCAGGCCAAACAGAACTCGGAAGATTTCCGCCCGCACCCGCGAGCAAACCAGTTGCGCCAAGGTGTTCATGTGTTCGCTTATACCATACAGTCGTCCGGTATGGCCATACATTTATTCGCTCGCTACCGCCGGCTTGGCCAAAGAAATCGATGATTGCTGATTGCCGATTTCCAGATCATTGCTTGTCCCAGACTTCGTCAAGTTTCGCCCGGATTTTGCCTTCCATCCGCGCGATCAACTCCCGGTTCGCCTCCACCAGCTTCCGCTCCGCTTTGCCACGATAACGATTTTCACGTTAAACTTTCTCCGCAACGCCGAAAGTCTCTTGAATCGCCGAACAGACTTCTTCACGGGTCAACGTGTGCTCGGGCAACTTGGCCAATCCGCCGTGGTGCGCCGTATCTGAAAGCCTCCCCAAGTGGAACAGTTGATCTTTCGTCGCGTCGCCGATGAGTTTTTTGCCGTGAAGCGTGCCGATGAGGTCACCCAAGCCCTTCTTGCATTTGATTTCGGTGGTCAAGGCTGGGTAGTACTTGGTTTTGAGGATGATCTCGAACACCTTGCGAATCTTGCCCTGCATATCCTCCGGTGTCGGCCCATAATCCTCATTGATATATCGGCCCATGTCGTCAAACAAGCGGGCGATTTCCGCTTTCCTGTCCTCCTCAACATCAAATGGTTCGATCCGGCTACCGTTAGTCTTGTCCGACTTGATTTGGAGCACGACCTTTTCCCTGATATGGTCAAAGAGCATCCGGAGAAAGTCCTTCTTGTGGGTAAATACACAGAATTGATTCAGCCGAGGAGAAAGGTCAGCCAGCCAGCCGACAGTCCCCAGCCGCCGATTCTCGTCCAAACTCGAAAGTGGATCGTCGAAGATAACGATCTGTTTGTCGAGGTCGGGTTCGCGCTCAAGTGACGCGACGAAGAACGCAAAGGCAAGCGTGCTCTTATCCCCCTCGCTCAAGGTGTTCTTGAAGCAGGGGGCGTCATCTTGCCTGACGGAGAGCGGGACTTCCCTGTCCAGAATCAGAAAGGAAAAATCACTGTAAGCCTCATTGGCTTTGTTATCCACCCGGCTCACAAGGCCAGTGATCTTGTAGTCGGCTCGCAAGCCAAAAAGGATTTCGTTGATCCTTTTCTGGTACGTGTCGAAGATGGTCTTGCTGTAGTCCTCAAGCTCCTTCTGCTTCACGTTCTTCTGGTTCAGAAAATCGTCGGCGTCCTTCTTGGCGGGAGGGTAGTCGGTTGCCCACTTCTTCCATTCAGGGGCGAATCGCGTCTTGATCTGTTGTTCCTTCGCCAGTGCTGCCCGGATTGAAGCAACGTCCGACTTTGGAAGATTGGCAACATACCGCTTCGCCTTCTCGGTGAAGGCGGTAACCACCGTGTTGTATGCCTCGACCGCGGTTTTCAACTCGCCAAGCTCAGTGGTAAGCGCGTTGAACTGTGAACGGTCGGCATCGGCATTCGGATCTTTCTGCTTCTTCTCCATCTCGGACTGAACCTTGCCCTTCAACTCGGCAAGCACGGCCCGGCACTTCTCAACGGTGGCAGCGGCATCAGGCAAAATGATTGGGCCAAGGTATGGCTCCCACTGTCGCAACGTCGCAAGGTTCGCGTTGTGGGTCGAACCCAGCGCCGTGAGGTCGTTGTCGAGATTCCATTTTGCCAGGGCGGCGACTTGCTGGGCAACGCCTTGCTGATAGGCGCGGAATGCTTCGTCGAAAAACTCCCGGTATGCTTTCAAAAGGTCGGCGGCTTTCTTGAGGTCCTGACCGCAGAACGGGCAATCCGCCTGCACCAGATCAAGGCCCTGCCGGATGAACGGCCTTGCCTGAGTCTTGTCCATGAAATTGCGTTCAATATGGGCAAGTACCTGCTTCTCGGCGGCTTCGTGGGCAGCGGCCAGTTTCTTGGCTGCAAGTGCTTTAGCGGTAGATAGATCGAATGATGGGGCGGCTATCTGCCGGGGAAGGCCGAGTCTCTGGACAACTGCCTCGGATTCCTTGGACTTGATGTCCTGCTCCAGCTTCTGAATGCGTGCGCCGACTGCGGCTTCCTCTGCCGGAGGGATAGCAAGGAATGCGTCCATCGAAAACGTGAAACCGCCCCGGTTGAACTGGCTGGCGAAATTCGCGACCTCCTGACTCTTGCTTTTCTCTTTCGTCTTCAGCGCAGCCAGTTCTTCGGCCAGTTTGATCCCCTGCGCACCGATGATGATTCTGTGAATGTTCTTCTTGTGCTCGTGGCCGATCTCGTGGGCAAGGATATTGGCATGGATGAATGGCACGTCGAAAATCTGGATCGAGGGAAACGGTCTATCCCATCGCGTTCCGTTGAAGTAGTGATTCGCCTCGTCAATCACAATAACCGCTTCCGGCGCAGCGAGTGCACCAAGGGTCTTACGTGCGCGAATCAACTTTGGATCGTTCTCGCGAAGGGAGCGGAGGACATTGACGAGCGTTGACTTCCCGTAGGCGTTCGGGGCGAAAACAAACGTGTTCTTGTGCCAGTCGAGGGCATTCGCCTGCGCCGAGAAGTCGTAGAACTTCCCAACATTCTTGAGACGTTTACACTTCGTGATCATGTTGCCCACACCTCCGCCAGCTTCGCCTTGATCTTAGCTTCCATCCGCGCGATCAACTCCCGGTTCGCCTCCACCAGCTTCCGCTCCGCCTCCAGCTCCGCCACGATTTGACGCTGGATGGCGAGGGGCGGGAGGGGGATTACTACTATCTTGAGTTCTTCACGATTGAAGAGACCGTTCACATTTTGCCGCATGAATTGCATATAGCGACCTTCTCGCCGGTAGATGTTGAGCGTGTACCAAAGGTAACGACTATTCACTTGGTCAGGGTGTGCTCGGATTCCGAGGAGGAAAGAGGCAAACAGATATTGGCCATCCAAGTCGAATAGTGCTGTCTTCCCGACTAAGTGCTTACTTCCGTTACGCCAATTGAACAGAAGGTCGCCTTTCTGCACGTAGTTCAACGTCTTCTTCGGTGGCTTAATCCATCGCATCCCATCCAACGTGAGTTTTCCATCCTCGGTGACGTTGTTGATAGCAATGATTGGTGTACCGCCCTCAGATTCGACTTCGGGAATTGAAACCGTGAGACCGCTCACGAATTCAACAACATCGCCTACAGTAACCATCGGCCACTCCGGATCAACCCGGATAGTGGGTTTGTAGGCGGCGAGGATTTGGCGGACGCCTTCGATCATTTTCCGATACCCCTCCAACTCCGCCACTATCCGCTCCTGCTCGTCGAGTGGCGGAAGGGGAATTTCGATTCGCTCCAAGTCGCCAAGTCTGAGGGATGGGTAGTTCTGATCCTCGGTCAGTGACTTAGCTCCAACATGACACATGAGATGAAAGAGGAAGTAAGCACCGACCTTCGTCTCATCAGCAACGATGGTTGCAAGATGACTCGATACGACACCAGGACACCCCAACATAACGCGGTGGTTGAGAAAGGTTGATGCGCCACTTTTAGGAAACAATATCGTTCCCTTGGGCCAGACAGTGAGTCTCAACTGCGTTACCGCAGTATCGGTCAGTCTATCACGCGACACCTGCAAGTCAGCAGATATGTGGACTGCACCGACATCAGAAGTTCGAAAAAAAGGGACTGTGCCATCAGAAAAATACTTTTCATCCTGGGGCGCACCATTTCCGGCGGAAATTTTCGCGACCTCCCCCAGCTTCACCATCGGCCATTTGCCAACGTGCCTCACGACGGCGACGCGGTAGCGGTCGCCGGAAAGGTTGATGTCGGGCGATTCGAGGAGGCGTTTGCGGCTGACGGGCAGAGTCCTTGCTGTAGCCGGCCTCGGTGAGGCCGGTCCGGGGCCACCGTCCCCGGCTACAGTGCGCCACTCCGACAAAGCCTTCAGCGCTTCCGCCAACTGGCTTCCCCCGTTCGGCCTTCTCTGCGCCCCGAGATCGAACCCGTCGTTCTCAACCTTCACAAACAGCACTTCATTCGTCCGCTTGGCCAGGTTGCGGTCGAGGAACAGGATGCTGGTCTTGACCCCGCTGTAGGGATTAAACACGCCGGCCGGCAGGCTGACTACGGCCCAGAGGTAATTCTCGACCAGCATTTTCCGGAGGGCCTTGTAGGCGTTCTGGCTCTGGAAAATGATTCCTTCGGGCACGATGACGCCGGCGCGTCCGCCGGGATTGAGATGCTCGGCGATGTAATCCACGAAAAGCACTTCGCTCCGCTTGGCCCTGATCGAAAACCGGTTGTGGGGACGTATCCCGCCCGTGGGTGACATGAAAGGCGGATTGGCCATAATCACGTCGCACCGTTCGTCCCAGCGTTCCTCGCTGGTCAGGGTGTCATATTCATAGATGACCGGATTCGGAAAGCCGTGCAGGTACAAGTTTGCGCGGGAGAGCCGGACCATATCGGGCGCGATGTCGTAGCCGCAGAAATTCGTCATTAATCGCGCCCGTTCATCAGGAGAAAGATTATCATTTGCCTTCAAGATATGCTTGTAGGCAGAAATTAAGAATCCAGCAGTTCCGCAGGCGGGATCAAGGACGGTTTCATTTTTATTCGGATCCACCACGGCAACGATAAAATCAATAATGTGGCGGGGGGTGCGGAATTGCCCGGCGTCGCCCTGGGTGCCGAGGACGGAAAGCAGGTATTCGAACGCGTCGCCAAGGCGCTCGCTGTGTTCGTAGGTGAATCCATTAATCTCTTTCAGGAAAAGGTTAAGCGTTTCGGGATCGCGGTACGGCAGGAAGACGCCCTTGAAAATATCCCGAAATAATTGAGGGATATTTTTATTCTCGTTCATCTTCTCGATGCCTTCGGCATAGAGAAGCAGACGCTCATGGCCGCCGAACCGTTTATCGAGCAGTTGCGCCCAGCGGTATTTCTTGAATTCGCCGGTAAAAAAGGTGGCCTTGCCGCCGATTTCCTCGGACTGGCGGTCCATGTCGTCCATGAACTTATAGATCAGGGCAATGGTGATCTGCTCGACCTGGGATTTCGGGTCGGGCACCTTGCCGACCAGGATATCGCGGGCGGAGTCAATACGGGCTTTGGTCTCGGAATCAAGCATATAAGACCTCAACAAATAGCCACAAAAAGCACAAAAGTCACAAAATTAGTTTCTTGATTTGAATTTTGGGAGAACCGAAGTTGATCAGCATCGCATGTCGCCAGCCGGAAGCACGGATATAACCCAATACTTGGGCAATGTGTTCATCTGCAAGAGACTTGCACGCTTTGAGTTCTACTATCAGACAGCCTTCGACCAACAGGTCGGCATAGTAATCGCCAAGCACGGTTCCGTCTTCGTCGCTTACCGTGAGCGGGCATTGCTGTTCAACTTGGAAGCCGAGCTTTCGCAGACGATGCGCCAGTCCATTCTCATATACTTTCTCCAGATGCCCGTGACGGAGATAGGTATGCAGATCGAACGCGACTTGCCTGACTCGATCGCATAAATCCAAAATTTCTTTTTCTTCTTTCATTTTGTGCCTTTTGTGGCCATTTTCTTACCAACACAATAGATCGTCCGCTTTTCCCGCACCTGAAAACCGATCCTTTTCGGCGGCGGATCAGGCGGTGCCATAAGTTGACGAATTGCGTCGAAGACGACGCGAAACTGAGCGTCGTACTTCTTCTCCAGGTCTTCCAGCTTGCGGGCAAGGGCGGCGTGAGTGGACAGGAGTGCCCGCAGTTGCACGAAAGCCCGCATGATAGCGATGTTGACCTGAATGGCGCGTTCGCTTCGCAACACGCTCGACAGCATTGCCACACCTTCCTGCGTGAAAGCCAATACCGGTTTACGACGACCACCCCGCCCCGGTTTTGATATTCCATTTTGGAATATCAAACGGCTAACCTCTTGCGCCGGAATGGATAGCATAAAATCGGACGGGAAACGATCCCGGTTGCGGGCCACCGCCTTGTTGAGATTGAATGTTGTCACGCCATAGAGCGCGGCAAGATCGAAATCGAGCATGATCTTCTGGCCTTGAAAGAGACGAATAGCCTGCTGAATCCGATCTGTCGTTACTATTTTTTCTGACATATCAGCCTCTTTCCTGTCATGCCGCAAAAGCGTTCAACGAAACATAATCCTTCACGTATTCCGGGATCACATCCCGCCAGCCGTTCAGCGCCTTGATATCACTGATGGAAATCTTGGGATTGTCCGCCAGTTTGCTGAACTCGCGCGAGTCCACAATCGCCCGGACGGCGCCGTCGGTCAGGTAGGCCTTGAAAAACTGCCGGATCACCGGCATGTGCGCGGCGTCGGGCTTGTGGATGGAAACGAATTTCGCCAGTTCCTCTTCAAGCAGTTCGTCCTTCGTCTTGAAGCGGTCAATCTCGCCGAAGGCTTTGGCCAGAATCTCGCGGAGCGTGATCCGCCGGTCGGCTTGCGCGGCCTTGCGCAGTTTGTCGAGGTTGAAGAAATCCTCCGGCTTATTGAACAAGGCCGCGACGACGACTTCCTCCGCACCCTTGATGTCGCCCCGTTCGTAGCGCGCGCGCACTTCCGGCGCGGCTTTGACTTGATCCTCGAATTTCTCGAAGAACTTGCGGTCAATCTTCATGCCGTAGATGGGGACGGCATATTCGAACTGCGACTTGAGCGGATCGGGATCAACGTTTGTGTAGCCGTCTGGCCCTGGCGGTGGCGGCGGCGGGGGTGGAGGCGGCGGTCCCAGAGGGCGCAACGGCGGCAACTCGATGACTTCGTCGTAATTGAATTGCTCCTCGAAATACTCGCAGACGGCGAAGAAGTCGAAGAGCTTGAACTTCTCCTTCGGCTTGACGTGCTCCTGCATCCGGCCGCCCTCTTTCTCGGTGTAGCGGAAGGTCCATTTTCGCGTTCCGCGGCCCTTGATCTGGATGAAGTCGGTCGGCGAGAAAATGGGACGGAGCAGGACGACATTGAGTAAATCTTCACAGTCGTAGCCGGTGGTCATCATGCCGACGGTGACACAGACGCGGGTCTTGGAACTGATATACCCATCCAGGAACCGGGTATGCCCGTTCAGGTTATTATTGGCGAAACTTATCGTCATTTGCTGGGCGTCTTGCACGTCGGATGACACCTGGACGACGAAGTCGGAGTTGTACTTGCCGGGAAACAGCACGAGCGCCATCTCGTTCAACTTCTGAACGATGTGCGTTGCGTGGTCCTGCCGGACACAAAAGATGATGGTCTTGCCGATTTCGCCGCTCAATGGATCGCGGAGGGCGTTTTTGAGGAATGTTTCGCAGAAAACGCGATTCGTCTCGTCTGAGAAGAACTTCTTCTCGAAGTCCTTGCCGAAAAAGGACTGTTCGACCATTTCGCCGTCCTCGTTCTCCTGCATTACGGCGTAACCTTTCTCCGAAAGCAGTTCCGTGGTGATTTCCGTCCGCGCGTCCACGACCACCGGATTCAACAGATAGCCTTCGCGTACACCCTCCATGAGGCTGTAGCGGAAGGTTGGCGCGCCGGATTCGCAACCGAAGGTTTTGTAGGTGTCCAGCAACTGGCGGCGTTCCCATGCGCGCGGGTCGCGCTCGCTGATCCGGGCCGGGTCAATCTTCTTGAGGTAGTCTTTCGGCGTCGCCGTCAGCCCGAGTTTGTAGCCGATGAAATACTCGAACACCGCCCGGCTGTTTCCGCCGATGGAACGGTGCGCTTCGTCTGAAATCAGGAGGTCGAAGTCCGTCGGCGAGAAAAGCCGCCGGTACTTGTTGTTGAATTGCAGGCTCTGCACCGTGGTAACAACGATCTCCGCCTTGCGCCAGTCGTCCCGGTTTTCCTTGTAGATGACAGTTCGGAAGTCATGCTTGAGAAGCCGGACAAAGGCTTTCCAGGCTTGGGTTTCGAGTTCCAGCCGGTCCACGAGGAAAAGAGCTCTCTTCGCGTTGACGGTCCGCATGAAAAGTTTGATGACGGCGGCGGCGGTCAGGGTCTTGCCGGTGCCCGTTGCCATTTCAAACAGGAACCGCGTCTGGCCCTTGCTCACGGCCGCTTGCAATGCCGCAACAGCGCCGAGTTGGTACGGACGAAGAAATTTCAGTTCAGCGTCTTTGATAAAGGCGTCACGCTGACCGGCATCGTTCCAGCGGGGATCGTTGCGATAGTTCGGATTCTGAGTGACGGCGACGTAATCCGACTCGATCTTTTCGCCGACCAGCGCGTCGGGATTCGGCTTGAAGGCGTGGAAATGGCCGAAGGAGTCAGGTTTCGGATACTCCGTGATCAGGACCGGGTTGCCCTGTTCCAAGTCCCAGAAGTAATGCAGGTTCCCGTTGGATAAAATGACGAACCGGACATTCTGGGAATGGGCATACTTCCGGGCCTGTTCCTTGCCGACAAGGGGGTCATACTTTTCGGACTTAGCCTCCAAGACGGCAAGGGGAAAGCCCCTTTCATCCAGCATGAGGTAATCCACAAAACCTTTAGTGGTTTTTTCGAAGTCCTGCCCGAGCGCGTCTAGCGCCTTTTTTTTGATTTTAACGTTTACTTCCAGCGCGATGTTGGCGGGGCCGTTCTTATCGTCAAAGAATCGCCAGCCTGACCTTTGGAGCAGGTCGTTGATTAGAATCCTTGCTTTAGCTTCCTTTGTCATTTTATTTATTTATGAATTTTTTTAGCGAAAATCCCGACCAAGAAGGCATATATCCCGATGGCCTGTTTTTCAAATCGCATTGCCAGGCGGCACAGGCCCCCGCCCAACCGGTGCCAGAACCAGAGCCGGGCACACATCCAGAACCCCGGCCCGCCGCCCCGTTGTAACCGGCCGAGCGGGATCAAGCCGTACACCAGCGCCTGGCGCCAGGTTCTCTCGATTCCGCAATCGGCGATGTCAAATTGATCGTTTGTGAGTTTCATATGGAAGAGGTGTTCGGGGTTCAGTGTTCAGTCCCAAGTCTGTACATTTTAATAACAGATATGTTACCTATGTATCATCCTTCCCAACTGGTGTCTCAGACCATACCACAGAGCGATCATCCGGCGCAAGGCGGGCAAGCCCACGGTGGTCCAGCCATAGAATCCCAGGCGCAGTCCGGGAATCCGCATCATCCACGGTTTCAAATCCCACAGGCGCAGGAGATACAGCTTGATCCGGAGCGGCGGCTCATGCTCTCCGCTGTACTGGTCCACGTGATGTTTCCATTGCAATTGCCGCACTTCATCCGATCGGGGAAACGCCAGCCGCATCGTCACCAGATGACTCAGCCAGGGCTTGACGTCGGCCACAGATACCCCCAGCAGGGCCACGGCCGCCGCATAGCGTTCGACGGCTTCCGGGATCATCTGCTGAAGCGGCGCGTAGCAGGCATTCTGTTCGAGCTCCAGCACCCGTTCCGGATGCGTCTCCGGCTGGAATACCGGCTGGATGGCGCTCTGAGCGCCAGGACCCCGCCCGTCCTGTTCCGCATATCCCATAACCCCCGCGTGCGGCGCGCGAAAGGCCTCCTCGAAAATATTCAGGGCATAGGTCACCGTATTGCCCGCCACGGACGAGCGATCCCGGTCATAGATGAATCCCTCGATCGTATTCCCGTCGCTCGCCGGATAGGGAATGCCCCGGGTGGCGCCGAACACCAGTCCGCGCAACTTCGGTTTATCCGACCGATGCTCAATGGCCTCATACAGAAAGCGCTGGATCGTGCCCAGCCAGCCGATATCCACCAACCCCACCGCGGGTAGTTCAAACAATCCTTCCTGTTCCAGGTAGCGCTCGACCAAGCGGCCCTGTTCCCGGGTCTGCTGTTTGACCGCCTCCTGAAATTCGTCGTCTTTCAACAATAAATCGAAACGATGCCACAGATCCTGCGTCCAACCGGCATAGATCGGATTCAGCGGCGCGTTCGGTGGCAGGCGATGCCGATCAAGGAACGGCCGCAAGCCTTCCAGGCTAAGCCCGAACACGCGAAACACATCCCGGATGTCGCGGTTAGTAGCCGGCAGGAGCGCCAGGGGAGCATCGGCATGGGTCAACCCCCTCCGGGCGCACGTGGCGCCGGCCAGAGCCACCCGGCTGACATAAAGGTAACGCGCTTCCGGCGCCCCGCCGGCGGGAAACAACCAGGGCGTTGCCCGTTCCCAGGCATTCTTCAGCATCAGACCTTCCCGCGAGAAGAAATAGATCCGCCGGAGTCCCAACTCCCGCGTGCGCGCAGCAATATGCTGGACAAAACCGCCGGCCAAGGGTCCGAAAAAATGGTAACCGAACGCGGCGCGGGAATCGTGATCGGTATTTTCATATTCCAACGGAAGCATGCACTGCTGAACCAGGCGTCCTTTCCAGAATGGACGCGCGGCCGCCGCGCGCGCATACCGGCAAAACAGGGCTTTGCGGTGCGCCTCCGAGGCATCCCGCAGTACCAATGCCCGGATCCCCATCGCAGACGGTCGCACACCGTCGGAAATCGGATTGTCCCCGATATGCGCCCAACGGGTAACATCCAGGCGCTGTTGCTCCTGCAGGCGCCGGAAACCGGCGCCGGAGGCTTTGGCCATGCAGCCGTCCGCCGAAGACACAATGCCCGTGAGATACGGCAACAGCCCGGCATGATCCGCCAGGCGCCGGACGTGAGACGACGGCAGATAGACGTCCGTCATGACCCAGACGGCTTTGCCGGATTCATACCAGCGGCGAACCAGGTCCGCCAGCCCGGACCGCGGCACTAGCATCGCCTTTTCCAGTTTCAGTTCCCAGTCGGTGACATCCTGCAATAAACGGTCCGATACCCGGTCCCCGAAAATGCGCCTCAATAATTCGCCCATAAATTCGGGATAGCACGCCTCGAAATCTGGATACCGAGTTCCGTTCTTCCGCCGATGCTCCTGCTCAATGTCCGCGCGCCACTGGAGACAAGTTTGCCAGGAACAGACGATGCCCGCGGTCTCGGCCCGCGCGGAGATATAGCGGGCCACGGGCATCTTAACCTGGTCGGGATCCGCCATGCGGCGAATGACCAGCGTGTCGAAGAAATCGATCGTCAGCGTGTCCACGGAATCCGCCAGGGTATCCGCCGCGCGGACCAACTCGCTGACCGAATGAAAGGTGCGGAGAGTCATGAATTAGACCCTTTCCCGTAAAGATACACGTTTTTTTGCGTGTATCTTTCTGGGCAGCGGAGGCTTTACGCCTCCGAAGATCGCAGGGATAAACCCTGCGCTACCTTGGTTTGCGGGCATTAGCCCGCCTTAATTTGTTTATCAAAAAGCGGAAAACGTTTAACACTTAACGTTCAAGAAATTAAGAAATATTGAATATTCAAAGTTGAGCCTTGAATATTGGACGTTTGCTTCATCCTGAATTATCAGGTTAAGGGTTTTCGAAACTTCGCCCGCAGGGCCTGAATCAGGCACAGCATCCGGGTTTTCAGGCGATAAAGCCGGGATGCTGCGGACGAACGGTTGCGCTCGATCAACAGTTCCTGTTCCAGTTCGATCAGGCGTTCCACGCCCGCCTGCACCAGGGGGCGGGACTCCGACGGGACGAACGCCATGAGATATTTCCGGATTACCTGCTGATCCTGTTCCCGGGCCAGGACCGCTCCCTGTCCCAGCGTATTGCCGCCATGCACGCGGTAAAACAACAATTGTTCATCGGCCAGGTAACGCACCCGGCCGGGAAACGCCAGCATAATCCGAAAGATGTAGTCATAGTCATGGAGAAAACGCAGGGCGCAAAAATCGCCCGTCTGTCGAACCGCTTCCGCCGTGAGAAACAGGTTGGACGTGGTCACCATAAAATTGCCTTTGAGAAACGCCTGGGCCAGGTTGCCGCATTGCAGATAATAATGACGGTTCTTTTGATGCCAAAGATTCCATGGATGTCCGGGATCGGTGATCGCCCGACCGCCGGCGTCAATCGGCTGGACATCCGTGAATACGCAGACGGCGTCAGCGGCCTTCTGTTCAGCCAGCAGACGTTCCAGGCGGCCGGGCGGATAGACATCGTCGGAATTCAGAATGGCCGTAAACCGGCCGCGCGCCAGATGCAGGCCGCTATTCAGCGTGTTATACGCGTCCTGGTTCTCCTGGCGATGGCGGATCAAACGGGAATCGTGAAATCCCTGGATAACGTCCCAGGTGCGATCGGTGGACCCATCGTCGATAACGACCAATTCAAAATCCCCAAACGTCTGGGCCAGTACGCTTTCGATCGCCAACCCGACGTACCGCTCATGGTTATAGGCGGGAATAATAACGCTGACAACGGGTGTTCCCATAGGCCCCATCTTCGGCCTGATCCAGGTATAATAGACTGTTTAATATTGGAAAATGAAAGGCCACTTTTTATCATGGCCGCCTTTTTCAGAACTTTTGCGACGTACTCGATCCAGCAGCATTCTCCAGTTTACCGGACAAAGGGGTATATGTCGTCACGACCTCATTTTGCCGGCGGCGATTGTGGCGGCGACATGGGCGGCGCCGACGGCATGGGCGGAATTTCCATACTTATGTAATCGGACGGCACGACAAACACCGAGTCGTCAATGGTATCACGGGAAATACTTTGAACCTCCATGCGGTTCTGAGTTTCCTTGCCCTGGAACGTCATACTGGACTCGGTGGCGATCATCATGCCCTTCATCTGAGCCATGGCTTCCTGGCCGAAGATCTTGGCAATATCCATTGCGAACACGCGGAACGGTTCCATTTCCTTGGCATCCACATCCTCGGCCATCCAGCAAGTCACCCGGCTCCCAGCCGCATTCGTAAAGGATAACGTATATTCCCGGCATTTGAATCCATTGATGGTTTTCATGTTCTCTGTTTTCTGGAACGACTTCTTGCCGCCCTGCGTCATGGCGGTACCGGCCAGTTCCATGGCCTTTTTCATCTGGTCCAGCGACATGACCATCACCCGCTTCGCAATATTATCGATCAGGTATATCTTGTTCGTCTGCAAATCAATCACCGAAGATTCGGGCTCAGGTTTAAAATCAATTTTCGCCTTTGATCCCTTGATCTGCAGGGTCATGGTCATCACCGCCGGCTGGCCGGATGCCCGCGCCGATTCAACCTTCTGAACCACGGTCATGTCCGCCCAAATCGTCGCCGCGCTCAGAACGACCGTTCCCAGAATGACTGCAAATTTCATGCTCTACCCTTTCCTCAATGATGGATGTTGCCGATTGTCAACCCTCAAGACCAACCACCGTATTACATGCCACAAACCGGCTTCAACTTCAATCACAAACCCAGTTTTTCATAAGGCCTCAGTTACGGGGTGGTGTAAATGCGGTTCGATAGAACCGCGGATTGCCGTTCTGCCGAACGGCAGCTACAACTGAGGCACGATCCTGTTATACCACGTCTTCCATCATGCAATTGACCCATTACCGTCTTTCATCCGCGCCGGCTTTCCTCAATCAATTGCAGGCGCAGAAGGTTTAAGACCGTTTTCGCCGCCCGTTCGCGAACCAGGTCGCGGATTCCCGGAAAAATGAACCGCTCCGCCCGGACGTCGATGCCGCCGGATCGACGCCGCGCCGGCGCAATCCATACAGTTCCCACCGGTTTCTCCGAAGAATCGCCATCGGGTCCGGCGATGCCGGTCAGCGCCAGGGCATAATCCGCGCCACTCCGGATCAAAGCCTCCTCAGCCATCCGGCGGACTACCGGTTCGCTGACCGCCCCTTCTCGAACAATCATATCCGCCGGCCCACCGAGAGATACAGTCTTTAGCTCATTGGCATAGACAATCCAACCGCCGCGATAATACGCGCTGGCGCCGGCCATGTCCGTCAACATCTTGCCAACCAGTCCGGCGGTACAACTTTCGGCGGTCGCCACCGTGCAATGTTGTTCCGTCAATAAACGCCCGACAACCTCCGGCAACGTCGTCATCCCCTCGCCGTAGATCAGGCTCCCCAGGCGCCGCCGGATTTCCGCCAGCGTCGCATCCAGCGCCGCCTGCGCCGCTCCAGCCGACGGGAACTCACTGCGAACCCGGACGGACACTACTCCCGCCGAAACGGTAGTCCCCACTTTTGGATTCCGTTCGCGGTTCATCAATTCCCCCAGCTGATCGCCGACCTGCGATTCGCCAAGACCAAATGTGTGCAACATCGCCGTCAGGATCACCCGTCCGGTCTGAGCGTCCAGGACCGGCATCACATGCCGTTCGAACATTGCTTTCATCTCGACCGGAACCCCCGGCATCGCCACCACCACCGCCCGGCCGATCCGCAATTTCAATCCGGGGGCCGTTCCGCAGTGGTTGTCCAGGCATTCCGCGCCCACCGGACACAGGGCCTGCACCCGGTTGCCCGGCGTCATCGGTCGGTCCCGCGTCTTAAAAAACTGCTCAATGCACTCCAGCGCGCCCGGATTCGTCTCCAGCGCTGTCCCCAGCACGTCGGCCAGAGCCTGACGGGTCAGGTCATCGGCGGTAGGCCCCAACCCGCCCGTGAGAATAACCCAGTCCGCTTCCGCCGCGGCCTGGCGCACCGCATGAGCAATGGCCGCGCGATCGTCCGGCACCGTCTGATGCCAGCGCGTCAGGATGCCGCGCTCGATCAGGCGGGCGCTCAACCAGGCCGCATTGGTGTCCACGGTCTGGCCCAGCGTCAATTCATCGCCGATGGAAATAATAATGGCTTGCATGATAAGACCTCATGGACTGAAGAGGCATGGTTAATGGTGTATGGTTAATGGTTAATGGTTAATGGTTGGCCTGAGTGAAAAGCTATTTCATTCACATACCGCAACCGAAAGTCATTATCGCAACTTCACCCCGCGCCATGAAACAAAATCCATGGGAATATCTTCATAGCCCGCGCCTGCTGGATGACGCCGGCACATCCCAAAGCCTCATCGTCCGGATGCGGAGCAAGCACCATGATGCGATCATCGGCAGTCAGAGGTAACGGGGAAATTTCCGGCGCGGGCCACGACGCCGGGTTCACACAACCGGAGCTCCCGCCCAGACCCAATACGACCAGTAGCATCGCCAGCCAATGTCGGCGCGCGGTTATCCCGACTTCCGCAATCTGCAAGCCACAGGCGCGGGCGGATTGAGTGAATGCGGCATTCTGGCAACGCTTCATTTCCATATCTTCCCAAGAATGACCGAATACAGCACACGCTCCTCCAAGCGCAGGAACGGATGCCGGCGGAGTCGGACAAATCCCATCCGATCAGAATTCACTTGAACTAACCGCCAACATCCTCTACATATTGCCTTTAATGCCTGGCGTCAAGAAAGAAACACTATGATTAAAACCGGATTGGTTTCCGTCACATTCCGAAAATTGGCGCCGGCCGCCATCATCAACCTGGTCCGCCAGGCAGACCTTGCCGCCATCGAATGGGGCGGAGATATCCACGTGCCCCATGGCAATCTGCAACAAGCCGACACAGTGGGCCGCATGACGCGCGACGCCGGGCTGGCCATTGCCGCCTACGGCTCCTATTACCGGGTGGGCGCCAGCGAGCAGGAAGGCCTGACCTTTGACCGGGTACTGGAGACGGCCCGAGCGCTGGGCGCGCCATTGATTCGCATCTGGGCCGGAAATCGTCCTTCCGCAAAGGCGGATGCCGATTATCGCCGGAGCATCGGCGAGGAAGCGCGACGCCTGGCCGAAAAGGCCGCGGCCGCGGGACTGGTACTCGCCTGTGAATACCACGGCGGTACATTAACCGACACCAGCGAATCGGCCGTACAACTGTTCTCCGATATTCAGCATCCGGCCATGCGCGCTTACTGGCAGACGCCGGTCGGAGCGTCTGTTGAAGCGGGCCTTGAAAGTTTGCGCGCCATGATTCCCTGGCTGACCAACGTGCACGTCTATCACTGTGATGCGGCGGAAACAACATGCTTACCGCTGAGCGAGGGCGCCGATGCCTGGCGCCGGTATTTGGCCCTGATCCGGAGCACCGGCCGGGATCATTACGCCCTGCTGGAATTCGTCCGCGACGATTCCCCGAATGCTTTTCTCGAAGACGCCCGGTTCCTTAAGTCATGGCTCGCCCCAAAGATCTGACACCCATCCGCGCACCTCCAACTCCGGCAGAAATGGGAATGGAAATACTAGTCGGTACGTCGCCGGCAGAAAACTATTTGGCCCAATGTATGGAGGGCGGACGGCCTCGACCGCCGGGATCAGGAAATCTGGAGCTTATTTCATTTCCTGCGCAACCACGTCGGCCAGGTCGGGATTCTCCGCCAGCGCCTCGTAGAACCCGATCATGATCACACCGGTTCCAATACGGCGGGCAATCCGGATTTCGGTCTGCAGACGTTCCGGACTTTTTTTCAGCTCCCCCGAATAGACCCCGATAAAAGGCACGAAGCGGTTGTCCCCCTGGTACTCCCCTTCGGCTTGCATGAAAAGATACATCCGTTTCGTGATCTTGGCGTAGGACCAGAACGGCGGATAGCACCAGGCAATCGTCTCACCGCAATAATCCACCTCCAGTTTGTTGCCGTAGCGCAGGTTCAGGTCAAATTCCGGGTTGATATGGATGGCCAGCTTGAGTTTCGGGTTGATCGCTTTCACGGCATCGGCAACCTCGCGGACATATTCCACCAGCGACTGTTCCGAAAATTCGAGCTGGATCCGGGTGCGGGTCATGGTCGGATGCCGCTTCGCATAGTCGGCCCGCCGGGTCTCGGAATACTGACAGAAGCAGGCAAGATAGTTCCGGTAACCGACGTTTTCCAGGGCAATCCCCTCCACCGGATATTGTTTCACCAAACTTTCCAGCGCCTGGCGTTCCACGGGAAGCAGGCCATAATCGGGGCACAGCCACGGACCGGGGTGGATATTATCACGATCCGGGTTCTCCCGCGGCATGTTGATTAAGGCCTCCTCCTCGGGAGTCACCATTTGCAGGAAACCGGGATTAGCCGGATAAAACTCGGATGGGGCAAGCCCCTTCAAGGTAATAACCCAGGCATACAACTGCAATCCCTCGCCGTGCACGGCGCTCACCATGTCGGCGCTGGGTTCGGCGATAATAACGTTGAATCCCATGCCCTTCGCGCGCCGGGCCATGAGTTCCATTTGCCCTTTGTTTTGAAGCAATGCGGCATGGACCCAAAGCGCTTTCCAGGTGAGCGCCGGACGGGGTTTGCCATCCGTCCGCGAACGCACAGGTCCCCGCGGGGTCTGAGCCTCGCTGCCGAAAGGTAACACCAACCCCAAGGCAAGGAGACCGATCCCAAAGCGGCGGGCAAATGATACAAATACGGTGCCGGCTTGCATAACTTCCACCTCTGTTTGTTGCCATGGCCCCGCTGCGGGGCACCGATCAGGAGTCAGGATATATTCATTAGTCCTCAAAAAAGCGTGAGTTGGTAACATGAATTGCTATTTGGACCTTGTTTATTGCGGTCAAAAGGCACATTTTGGTGTTGTGTCTATAACCGCACTTTTAGTGAGGTTATGGACCCGATGCG
>Ga0180014_1000061_pt1 | contig 29127 bp, 30 predicted proteins | sample KR13_S1_MetaG_FD_116507 | JGI IMG/M metagenome (GOLD analysis project Ga0180014, IMG submission 116507) | Groundwater microbial communities from the Olkiluoto Island deep subsurface site, Finland - KR13_S1_MetaG | ecosystem: Environmental > Aquatic > Deep subsurface > Groundwater | place... | reverse complement strand
GGATGGGTTCGGTCACGTGCTTCATGATAACCGCCATGGTCTGGCTGCCCTTGAAGGGCGGCGAGCCGCTCAGCATTTCGAAAAGGACCACGCCCAGGCTGTATATGTCGCTGCAGCCGTCGACGCCCTTGGCGTTCAGCTGCTCCGGGCTCATGTAGCGCGGCGTGCCCATGCTCATGCCCGAGCGGGTGAGCTGGGTGGTGGATTCGAGCACCCGGGCGATGCCGAAATCGAGGATCACCGGCGTGCCGTCACGGCGGAACATTATGTTGTCGGGCTTGACGTCGCGATGGATGAATCCCCGGCGGTGGGCGTAGAACAGGGCCGCTGCGACCTGGTTGGCGATGGTCAACGCCTCGTTGGGATCGAGGCGCCGGCGCGAATGGATGCGCTGCTTGAGGCTTTCGGGAAAGAACTCCATGGCCATGAAGTACAGGGCGCCGCTCTTGCCTGCTTCGTATACCCTCACAATGTTGGGGTGGTGCAGGCTGGAGATGGTCTGCGCCTCCTTGATGAAGCGTTTGACCGCCACATTTTCGGAGAAGCGGCTGCGGGTCATGACCTTCACTGCCACCAGCCGCGAGTGTTTCAGGTCCACGGCCAGGAATACGTCGGCGGCGGCGCCGCTGCCCAGGAATTTTTTCAGTTCATAACCGGGGATGCTGGGGAAAGCGGCCATTTTTTATTGGACTGGCGCTGCCTTTTCTTTTTGGTATAGACCCAGGCGTAAAAATAGCTTCAACCCGCCCCAAACGGTTAAAAAAGTGCCCAGGCCCGCGACCAGGAATATTCCCCAGGCGGAGCCGGCGGCGGCCGGGATCAAAGTTAGCGTCAGCCGCAGAGCCAGGCTGAGCAGCCAGAAGAGCAGCCCGCCCAGCAGCACGCGCAGCAGCCGGATCGGAAGGGAACCTGTGTCTTCCGGGAGTCCCGACCTGAGCGCCAGGGTGAAGGCGGCGTTCAAGCCGATATAGAATCCGGCAAACATGGCGCTGAGCAAAGAAGAGAGCGCCAGGAGCAGGGGCAGGACGAAAAGGAAAAAAAAGTACAATATCCCCGGCAGGGAGGAGGCGATCCTGGTCATGGCAGCCGCGAAAAAGCGGTCCCGGTCAGGGTCGCTGCCGATGAGCCGCCAAGAGAAAAACAGCAGCAATCCACCCAGCAGAGCGCCACCCAATATGTCGGCCAGAAAATGCACGCCCAGGTACATGCGGGTGAAAGCCAGAAGCGCTATCAAGAACGGAGCCAGGCAGGCCAGTACGCGGCTGCGGAACACGGCCGCCAACCCGCCCCACATGGCGATAGCGCCCGAAACATGACCCGATGGAAAACCGAACGAAACCCCCTTAAGCCTGAAGGCGTCGATGACCGATTGTTGGGGGAGGGCGAAAAAGCTTTTACCGCCCATGGCCCGGAAAGAGGTGGCGGCGTCCCAGCCGGGTTCCAGACAGGCCACGCGGGAATCGGCGAAAAAAGGGCGCGGCAAGCCGAAGAACTGCTTGGCGATCTCGCTGACCATGGCCGTCCAGGCAATGATCTGAAATAACAAGAACCCCTTGCGCAGGCTGACGCCCAGCATGACGGCGATGACCATGGCGATGACGAACTGGTAGTAGCCTGTGGCGGTCACCTGGCGCATCAGCCAGGTCAGGCCGTCTGAAGCCAGTGACTGCAGGACGATATTGATCTCGGTTTGGAACATGACGCCACCCCTACAATGGAATTGTGAGCCGGTTCACATTCTCCGCTAAAGACGGTCGAGTTGTCAACCGCTGTTGTTTTTACAACGAATTTCCTGCTGGTTGGATGGCTGCCGTTGCGGCTGTAGCCTTTTTCACTCGTGGCAGCCGTGGCCGCCGCAGGCGTTTTCAAATGTCAGCTCCGGCAGCTCATGGGCAACGAATTTGTCGACCGCTTCCCGCACTGTGCCGCCGGCCAGCAGATAGACCTTGATCCCGCCTTGGTTGAGCAGTTGCACGGCCCGCCGGCCCATGCCGCTGGTCAATATGGCGTTGACATCCATCCCGGAGATCTTCTCCAAAGGCTGGCAGGCGCCGTGGGCGTGATGCGGGTTGTCGTTTTCTATGACTTGGACACTCTTGCTTTCGGTGTCGTAGATGGTGAAATGACTGGCGCTGCCGAAATGGTTGTGCACGGTTTCACTCAATCCGTTTTTTCCGGTTGTAGGCAAGCATATTTTCATTTTATTCTCCTTCTATTTATTGGCGGTTTATTTTGATGGCCTTGTCATGGAGCAGCGCCTCGATGATCTTGAACCTTCCCGATTCCAGGAGCCGCTGTACGGTTCCCCGGGAAATGCTCATTTTTTCCGCCGCTTCGATCTGGCTCAGCCGGTCATGGTCGCACAGGCGCACGGCCTCAAACTCATCCAGGAAAATTTCGGTCAGGGATATTCCCTGCAAGGGCAACGAGCGCGGTTTAAAAATCTTGTCCGACTCCAGGAAACGGCAGCAGCGGTGTTTTTTGCAGCGCGGCATTTACTTTCTCCAATTGTGCATATGCACATAATAACGTCCACTTTTTTCGCTGTCAAGAGGAAATGCCAAGAAAAGTACATTATGTTGACTTATTTTCTGATTCAGGATATTTTATATGCGGACCTTGGTCATAATAAATTAATCAATGAGTATGGTTTTCCAGGTAGCTGGCAAAAAGGTGTGAGCATGAAAAAAATAATTCTGATGAAAAAAACGGTGTTGATTTCCGGAGCGGCTTTGGTCATTGCCTTCCTGGGCTGGAAGATCTATGATAAAGCAAAAAGCGGAGACGGCTCCGGCCCCGGGGCTGGAAACGTTGCCGTGGCCGTTGAAATTGCCCCCATCAAGAAAAGTTCCCTGCGTGACCTGGGCCACTTTACCGGGACTCTGATCGCCAAATCCCACGTCGTCGTGGCCCCGAAGATCGCCGGCCGTTTGAACCGGCTCCTGGTGGATATCGGTGATGCGGTGCGCAGCGGGCAGCTGCTGGCCGTCCTGGAAGATGAAGAATACCGCCAGCAGGTCATTCAGGCCGAAGCTGACCTGCGCGTGGCCGCCGCCAACCTGGAAGAGGCCCGGAGTTCCCTGACCATGGCCGATAGAAATCTGGAAAGGGCGCGGACTCTTCATCAGACCGGCATTCAGTCGGACGCGCAATTGGACCAGGTTCTCGCTCAGCAGCAGGCCCAATCGGCAAGGTACAACGTAGCCGTGGCCCAGTTGGCGAACCGCGAGGCAGCCCTGGAGAGTTCACGGGTGCGACTCTCCTACACCCAGATCAGGACTTCCTGGGACCGGGGCGGTCCGGTCAGGTTCGTGGGCGAAAGATTCGCCGATGAAGGGGCCATGCTCTCGGTAAACAACCCCATACTTTCGATCATCGAATTGCAGCCGGTAACCGCCGTCATCAACGTCACCGACCGGGAGTATTTCCGCCTGAAAATCGGACAAGCGGCGGTGATCAGCGGCAGCGCTTTCCCAAAAAAGGCTTTCAATGGCCGCATTGTCCGCATCGCCCCCCTGCTGCAGGAAGCCTCGCGCCAGGCCCGGGTAGAGGTCGAAGTCGAAAACCCGCAACGTCTTCTCAAGCCGGGCATGTTCGTCAATACGCAGATCGAATTCGCCCGCCGCGCCGATGTCACGATTGTCCCCTTCAACGCCCTGGCCAAAAGGGAAGATCAGCAGGGGATCTTCCTGGTCGACATGGCCAATAGCCGGGCCCGTTTCCTCCCCGTCCAGACCGGGATCGTGGAAGGAGGACAGGTTGAAATCGTTGCCCCGGAGAACCTTTCCGGGTATGTGGTCACTTTGGGCCACTACCTGCTCGAGGCTGAGGGACGCATCATACTTCCGGCGCCAGCGGCGGCCGCCGGCCAACCTAAGGACGGCGTCCGGGCATCCGGAGACGGCCGATGAACATCTCCGATTTTTCCATCCGGCGCCCGGTCTTCACTGTGATGCTCACCCTGGCCATTGTGGCCGTGGGCATGGTAGCGGTCAGCCGACTGCCGATCGACCTGATGCCCGACATCACCTTTCCCACCTTAAGCATCTCCACCTCATACGAAAACACCGGACCGGAAGAGATTGAGCAGATCATCACCCGGCCGATCGAGGAGGCCATGAGCGCTGTTCCCGGAGTCGAGGAAGTGTTCTCTGTTTCCTCTGAAGGCAACAGCAATGTACGGGTGATGTTTTCCTGGGGAACGGACCTGTCTGCCGCGGCCGATGATATGCGCGAAAGGCTGGACCGGGTGATTCCCCGTCTCCCGGACGATGTCGACAGGCCGATGCTGCGCAAATTCGACCCGGCCATGATGCCGATCCTCATTGTCGGCGCCCTCAGCAAACTCGACCCCATACAGACACGCCGGATCATCGACGAGCAGATCGCCTACCGCCTCGAACGTGTTCCCGGCGTGGCCTCGGTCACCATCTGGGGAGGCCACGAACGGGAGATCCAGGTCAACCTCCATGCCGACAAGATCAAGGCCCTGGGGTTGCCGCTCGACCGCATCATTACCGGCATCCGCGAGGGGAATGTCGACCTGCCGGCCGGGGTCATCGAAAGGGGAAATTATGAGATTCTCATTCGCATTCCCGGCGTTTTTTCAGGGCTGAAGGAAATCCGTGACACCGTGGTGGCCGTGCGCGATGGCGTACCCATCCGACTGGGGGAGATTGCCGACATCGAGGATACCTTCCGCAAGATCACGCGCATCGTCCGTGTCAACGGCGTCCCGGGGACCCGCCTGGCGATCTACAAGCAGTCGGGGACCAACACGGTCAATGTGGCCGACGGTGTCCTCAAGGAGATCGCCAGGATCCAGGAAGACCGCCCCCAGGTCCAGCTGATCCCCGTTCGCGATAGTTCGGAATACATCAAGAACGCCATGACCAATGTCAGTTCCACTGCCGTCTACGGCGGCCTCCTGGCCATTTTCGTCCTCCTCTTTTTCCTGGGCAGTGTCCGCAGCACCCTGGTTATCGCCACCGCCATCCCCATTTCGATAGTGGCCACTTTTGCCTTGATCTATTTCGGCGGTTTTACCCTGAACATCATGACCCTGGGCGGCCTGGCCCTGGGCATCGGCATGCTGGTCGACAACTCCATCGTCGTTTTGGAAAACATCGTCCGCTTGAAGGAAAAAGGGGTGCCGCCCATGCAGGCCGCCCGGGACGGCACACGGGAAGTCGCCGGCGCTGTCGTTGCCAGCACCTTGACCACCCTGGCCGTTTTTTTGCCCATGGTTTTCGTACGCGGCATTGCCGGCATCATGTTCAAACAATTGGCCTACGTGGTCAGCTTTTCGCTGATCTGTTCGCTGTTTGTCGCCCTGACCCTGGTACCCATGCTCTCCAGCCGTTTCCTGCAGGTCTCCGCCGCACCGCAATCCCGGCTGGAAAAATGGAAAATCCGGGCTGTGGATGCCATCCAGCGCTTTCTCGCCTCTCTGGAAAGCTGGTACAGGAAAGTACTTCATGCCGCCCTGGATCACCGGGCCATGGTATTGATCGCCGTGGCCATTCTCCTGGCCGGCAGCATTGCCCTGGTCAGGCTGGTGGGCAGCGAATTCATGCCTTCCACCGACGAGGGTGAAGTCCGCCTGACCATTGAAATGGAGGTTGGCACGCGCCTGGCGGTCATTGACGAAAGGTTCAAGGCCATCAGCTCCATCGTCCGCCGCGAAGTCCCGGAAATGGCCAGCATCGAAGAAAGCATTGGCGGCGGCGGCTGGAGAAGGGGATCGCACAGCGGCAACATCACCATCAAGCTAAAGCCCAAGGCCAGGCGCTCGCGCTCAAGCGAAGAAATCGCCCTGGCCCTGCGCCGCAGCCTGCAGGATATCCCGGGAGCCATTATCCGCGCCCGGGCCGGCGGCGGGCAATTCTTCATGCGCGGCGGCGGTGACGAGGAGCGGGTGCAAGTGGAGATCCGCGGTTTCAACCTGGAGACCAGCGCAGCCCTGGCCCAGCAGGTCAAAAAGATCGTCGAAGGCGTTCGCGGTGTATCCGATGTCCGGCTTAGCCGCGACATGGGCAAGCCCGAAGAGCTCCTGGTCATCGACCGCCAGGCGGCCGCGGACATGAAATTGCCGGTGAGCCAGATCGGCAGCACCTTGGAAACCGTATTGTCCGGAACCCAGGCCAGTACCTTCCGGGAAGGCGGTGACGAGTTCCGCATCCTGGTCAAGGTGAAGGACGCCGAGAGCATGACCATGGACGACATCCTGAACCTGACGTTGACCAACAGCGCCGGCCAGCCGGTCAGCCTGCGTAACGTCGTCGACGTCAGTCCCCGCAGCGGCCCGCAGCGCATCGAAAGGCGGGACCGCGAACGGGTGCTGACCATTTCCGCCGAGATCGAGGACCGCGATCTCAGCTCAATACTGGCCGATATCCGGGCCGGGATCCGCAATATCCCCATTCCCCGTGATTTTGAGATTACCTTCACCGGGGACTTCGAGGAGCAGCAGAAAGCGTTCCGGGAACTCCTGGTCAGCATTATCCTGGCCCTGATGCTGGTCTACATGATCATGGCCATGCTCTACGAATCGGTGCGCGATCCCTTTATCGTCATGTTCTCCGTGCCGCTGGCGGCCATCGGCGTCATCTGGATGCTGCTGCTTACCGGTACCACCTTCAACATGCAGTCATACATCGGCTGCATCATGCTGGGTGGGATCGTGGTCAATAACGCCATCCTGCTCGTGGACCACACCAACCTGCTGCGCCGGCGCGACAAGATGGGCGTGCGCGAAGCCATCGAGGAGGCCGGCCGCCGACGCCTGCGCCCCATCCTGATGACGGCCATGACCACCATCCTGGCCATGATGCCCCTGGCCCTGGGGCTGAGAGAGGGGAGCGAGGCCCAGGCGCCCATGGCCCGGGCCGTAGTCGGCGGTTTGCTGAGCTCAACCCTGATCACCCTGATCGTGGTCCCCATTGTCTATTCCTTATTCGAGGGGAAGAAAGAGCGCAAGTAAAGGTTTGTCAGGGGACACCGGGTCTGCCATTTATTAATTGATAATGTTGTTTAATCCGGGGGAATCCGCAGGCACTCGATTGTGCTGGAATTTTTTTTACGATACAATCATATTTTGGAGGTAGACTATGTCCGAGCCGCTCGAAATAGCCAAAAGTGATAAAAAACTGTTCCTGCTGCCGCAGATGGCCAACCGCCACGGCCTGATCGCCGGCGCCACCGGCACCGGCAAGACCGTCTCCATGCAGGTACTGGCCGAGAATTTCAGCCGCAGTGGCGTGCCGGTCTTCATGGCCGACGTCAAGGGCGATATTTCCGGCATCAGCCAACCGGGCCGGGAGCATGCCAAGATCGCCCAGCGCATTGAACAGCTGCAGATCACCAACTACACCCGCCAGGGCTGCCCGGTCGTTTTTTGGGACATCTTCGGCGAGAAGGGGCACCCGGTGCGCACCACCATCTCCGAGATGGGACCGCTGCTGCTCGGCCGCCTGCTCGACCTCAACGACACCCAGAGCGGGGTCCTCAGTCTGGTCTTCAAGATCGCCGACGACAACGGCCTGCTGCTCATCGACCTCAAAGACCTGCGCTCCATGCTGCAGTACGCCGGCGACAATGCCGCCCAATTCCGCACCGCCTACGGTAACATCGCCCCGGCCACCATCGGAGCCATTCAGCGCGGCCTGCTGGCCCTTGAGGAACAGGATGGCGAGAAGATCTTCGCCGAACCGGCACTCAACCTGTTCGACCTGATCAAGACCGACAGCCAGGGCCAGGGCGTCATCAATATCATGGCCGCCGACCGGCTGATGCGCACGCCCAAGATATATTCCCCCTTCCTGCTCTGGATGCTGGCCGAGCTATTCGAGCAGCTGCCCGAGGTCGGTGACCTGGAAAAACCGAAGCTGGTTTTCTTTTTCGATGAAGCCCACCTGCTCTTCAACGATATTCCCCGGGCGCTCGAGGAAAAGATCGAGCAGGTGGCGCGCCTGATCCGCTCCAAGGGGGTGGGCATCTATTTCGTCACCCAAAACCCCATTGACGTTCCCGACGTCATCCTCGGCCAGCTGGGCAACCGCATTCAGCACGCCCTGCGTGCTTTCACCCCTCGCGACCAGAAAGCGGTGCGGGCTGCGGCCACCACCTTCCGCACCAATCCCAACGTGGACGTGGAAACGGTCATCACCCAGCTCGGGGTCGGCGAGGCCCTGGTGTCGCTGCTCGACGAAAAAGGCATGCCCGGAATCGTGGAACGAGCCCTCATTTACCCGCCCTGGAGCCAGATCGGCCCGATCGACGACGGCCAGCGCCAGGAGATCATCCGCAGCTCGCTGCTTTACGGCCAGTATGAAAAATCGATCGACCGCGAATCGGCTTACGAACTCCTGCAGCGGCGCGTTGAAAAGCTGCAGAAAGAGGGAGCCAAGGTCGAAACCGTCAAGCCCAAGGGCCGCCAGCGCGACACCCTTCTGGAGTCGGTGGTCAAGAGTACGAGCCGGGCCATGGGCAGCCAGATCGGCCGCTCCATCATCCGCGGCGTTCTGGGATCGATCTTCGGCCGTCGCTGATTTTCAGGGCGGATTCCGGATGCAAAAAGCATCAGAATGCGGCGGCCTTTGATTTGACAGCCACCTGTTAATGTGTTAACATTTTTTAATTAATTCCGGAAAAGCCCCAGGAAATTCCAGTTCCGGTTTCAGCGGCTTTCTGTTTTCCTGCCCTTTTCCCAAAAGCAAGGAGAAACCACCATGAGCGACAAAAAAGCGACCATCGACGGCAATACCGCCGCGGCCCACGTGGCCTACGCCTTCAGCGAAGTGGCGGCCATTTATCCCATCACCCCCTCTTCCAACATGGGTGAATTGGCCGACGCTTGGGCGGCGGCCGGCCGGAAAAATATTTTCGATCAGGAAGTGGAGGTCATCGAACTGCAGTCCGAAGGCGGCGCTTCCGGAGCCGTGCATGGGGCGCTTTCGGCCGGGTCCATGACCACAACCTTCACCGCCTCGCAAGGGCTGCTGCTGATGATCCCCAACATGCACAAGATCGCCGGCGAAATGCTGCCCACCGTGTTCCACGTTTCCGCCCGTTCACTGGCCTGCCAGTCGCTCTCCATATTCGGCGACCATTCCGACGTCATGTCGGTGCGCAACACCGGTTTCGCCCTGGTCGCCGCCGCGTCGGTCCAGGAAACCATGGACCTGGCCGTGGTATCGCACCTGGCCACGTTGGAATCCTGGATCCCCTTCCTTAACTTTTTCGATGGTTTTCGCACCTCGCATGAAATTCAGAAAGTGGAAATGATCGATTACGAAACCATGGCCGGCCTGTTGGACATGAAGCTGGTGGAAAATTTCCGCAGCCGTGCCCTGAGCCCCGACCACCCGGTTCTGAAGGTGGGGCAGCAGACCCCCGATGTTTATTTCCAGGGCCGTGAAACCGTGAACCCGTATTATGAGAAACTCCCGGGCATTGTGCAGAAATACATGGACCTGGTGGCCAAGAAAACCGGACGCCCCTATCAGTTGTTAGACTACGTCGGCCATCCCCAGGCGGAAAAGATCATCATCGCCATGGGTTCGAGTTGCGAAACCATTGAAGAAACCGTGGAATATCTGAATAAAAAAGGCGCCAAATTAGGGTTGATCAAGGTCCGCCTGTACCGGCCTTTTGTCCGTGAAGCCTTTTACGCCGTCCTGCCGAAATCGGTCAAGAAGATCGCCGTGCTGGACCGCACCAAGGAGCCGGGCGCCTTGGGCGAGCCCCTGTACATGGACGTGGTCACCGCCCTAGCCGACCGCAACCTGACCATCGTCGGCGGACGCTACGGTCTCAGTTCCAAGGAGTTTACCCCGGCCATGGTCAAGGCGGTTTTCGATCACCTGGACGGCGCCTGTTTCCATGATTTTACCGTGGGCATCAATGATGATGTTTCCAAGCGCTCGCTTGAGGTCACGGAGGATCTTTCCATAGAGAAGAGCGACACCATCAGTTGCATTTTCTGGGGTTTGGGTTCAGACGGCACCGTGGGCGCCAACAAGAATTCGATCAAGATCATCGGCGACCATACCGACATGTATGCCCAAGGATATTTTTCTTATGACTCCAAGAAATCGGGCGGCATCACCATTTCCTTCCTGCGCTTCGGCAAGAGCCCCATCCACGCCCCTTACCTTTCCACTTCGGCCGATTTCATCGCTCTGCACAACCCGGCTTACATCGGCCGCTATGACGTGCTCAAGGGGATCAAGTCCGGTGGCACCTTCCTGCTTAACTCAGAGTGGAGCAATGATGAGGTATTCGATCATCTGACCCGCGACATGCAGGAAACGATCATCACCCGCAAGGTCAAGTTCTACAATATCAACGCCTTGAAAATATCCGATGAGGTCGGGCTGGGCAAGCGCATCAACTCAGTTATGCAGGCCGCTTTTTTCAAGATTTCCCGCATCCTTCCCGGCGACGAGGCCATTGAACTGATCAAGAAGGCCATCAAGAAAAGTTTTGAAAAAAAAGGCGAGAACATCGTCAAGATGAACTGGGACGCAGTCGACCGCACCAGCGCCTCCCTGCAGCAGATCAAGGTGCCGGCCACCGTACAGGAGATCAAAGGATCGGCCCCGGTTCCCAAGCTGATCGCTGACAGCGCTCCGGAATTCGCCCGCAGCGTCATAGAAAAAATGATGCATCTGCAGGGCGACACCATCCCGGTCTCGCAGATGCCGCTGGACGGCAAGGTGCCCACCGCCACCGCTAAACTGGAAAAGCGCGGCATCGCCCCCCAGGTTCCGCGTTGGCTGAGCGTGAGCTGCATCCAGTGCAACCAATGCTCGCTGGTGTGCCCGCACGCGGCGATCCGCGCCAAGCAGATCGAACCGGCGCAACTGGCCAAAGCCCCGGCCGCTTTCAAGACCGTTAAATCCATGACCAAGAACGAGAAAAAACTGGAATACAAGATACAGGTCTACATCGAGGACTGTACCGGCTGCGGCAACTGCGTGCACATCTGCCCGGCCAAGCAGAAGGCCCTGGAATTCCGTCCCATCGACGAGGAGAGAAAAGCCGGCGAGGCCGCCAACGCCGATTTCTTCGAAGAACTGCCGGACAACATCATGGACGGCACCCAGATCAGCCAGTTCAAAGGCGTGCAATTCCGCAAACCCATGTTCGAATTTTCGGGCGCTTGTGCCGGCTGCGGCGAAACCCCTTATGTCAAGTTGGTTTCCCAGCTGTTTGGTGAACGGATGATCGTGGCCAACGCCACCGGCTGCTCGTCGATCTATAGCGGCACTTTTCCCACCACCCCTTTCTGCGTAGGCAAGGACGGCCGCGGCCCGGCCTGGGCCAATTCGCTGTTCGAGGACAACGCCGAATATGGCTTGGGCATGCGCCTGGCCGTGGACGCCAACCGCAAGCAGCTGCGCTATGTCATAGACCGCCTGCTCGCAGCCGGAACCGAAAAGAACCTGGAAGCAGCATTAAAAAAATGCCTTGAGTTGTGGGACCGCAATGGTGACGATGCCCAGGCGTCGGCCAAAGCGGTGAAAAACCTGCTTGCCGGCGTTTTAAAATCTGCCCCGGTTGAAAAGCAGCCCCTGCTGCGCAAGATCGCCGAACTTCAGGATTACCTGGTTGACAAATCGGTCTGGTGTATCGGCGGCGACGGTTGGGCTTATGATATCGGCTACGGCGGCCTGGACCATGTGCTGGCCACGGGTAAGAACGTAAACGTACTGGTGCTGGACACCGAACTCTATTCCAACACCGGCGGCCAGGCGTCCAAAGCCACACCGCTGTCGGCGGTGGCCCAGTTCGCTTCGGCCGGCAAGCGCACCGGCAAAAAAGATCTGGGCTTGATGTTCATGAGCTACGGTTACATTTACGTGGCTTCTGTGGCCCTGGGCGCCAACATGAACCAGGTGGTCAAGGCCTTCCAGGAGGCCGAAGCGTATCCCGGACCTTCCATCATCATCGCCTACTCTCCCTGCATCATGCATGGCATCGACATGGGCTATTCCATTGAGGAGGAAAAAAGGGCCGTTCAATCCGGCTACTGGCCGCTCTACCGCTACAACCCGGCTTTGGCCGGGGAAGGCAAGAATCCTTTCGTCTACGAAAGCAAGGATCCCACCCTCAATCTGCAGGACTTCCTGGCTAAAGAGATCCGTTTCTCCACCCTCAAACTGCAATTCCCGGATATTGCCGACCGCTTGTTCGAGCAGGCCGTGGATTTTAAAAAGGGCAAGCATGCCTATTACAAGAAATTAAGCGAATTGAAATAAGCGCTTCCGACGGATCGGGGTACATATCATGGCCGTGGAAATTCAGAAGATCGACCTGAATCATCCCCACAAGCGGTTACTGCAGCATGCCGTCAATATCCTGAAAGACGGTGGCCTGATCGTGTATCCCACTGACACGATCTACGGCCTGGGTGCCGACCTGTTCAACAAGGGAGCCATAGAGCGGATCTTCAAACTGAAAAAAACTTCCCGGCGGAAGCTGCTCAGCTTCATCTGCCCCGACCTGGCCGCGGTCGCGGACTGGGCCTACGTGCCCACCAGCGCTTACCGCGTCCTGCGCCGCGTCACGCCTGGCAAGTACACCTTTGTCCTGCGCGCCGGCAAATTGGTTCCAAAAATACTTCTGCAAAAGCGGCCCACGGTGGGGGTGCGTATCCCGGATTCGGCGGTAGCCCTGGGCCTGGTTCGCGAACTCGGCCGGCCTCTGCTTTCCACCTCGGTGCCGCAGGGCGAAGTCGATTATTATACCGATCCCCTGGTAATCGCCGAAACCTTCCGCCATGACATCGATCTGATCTTGGATGCCGGCATTCTGGCCAATCTGCCTTCGACCATCGTGGACCTGAGCGGTTCTGCTCCGGCGATCATCCGCTTCGGGGCCGGCGCCAGCGAGCCGTTCGGGCTGTGATCCAGGCGCAGACCGATGATTTGGATTGCATTTCATTTTCAACCAGTATAAAATTGAATGGGGTAAAAATGACAGCAGCCAATATCGTTACCATTGTCCGCATCCTCATGGTTCCTTTTGTTCTGGTCATCCTGCTGACCAAAATGCAAAACAAAGAGATCATCGCTTTTACGATCTTTGTCATTGCCGCTGTCACCGATTCGCTCGATGGCTATATCGCCAGAAAGTTGAATGAAGTCAGCGACCTGGGCAAGTTCCTCGATCCCCTGGCCGACAAGCTCCTGGTATCCGCGGCGTTGATCGCCCTGGTTTACCTGCAGGAGGTGGAAACCTGGGTGGCCGCGATCATCATCCTGCGCGAACTGTTCATTTCAGCCTTCCGTTTTTATTTTTTGATCAACAGCGCCTCCTTTTCGGCCTCCGTCCCCGCCAAAATGAAAACCACCTTTCAGATCGTGGCCCTGGCAATTCTGATCATCTACCGCAAGCTTCCCTTTGCCGATCAACTGTATTTATTGGGGACGGCAGTTCTTTATTTCGCGGTTTTTCTGACTGTTTACAGTGGTGCTGAATACGTCATCCGCTTCAGCCGCTCTGCCAAGGAATAGGCATGCCTTATCCGAAATACAGGCCGCTGAACAAAAAAAAGCTAAAAACCATTTCCATCACCGAGCGCCGCTCGCTGGTCCATTTGCAAGATTTCCCCCGGCCGTATCTCCCCGGCGCCGACTTCACATCGTTCATCGATTCTTTGCCTCCGTATCTCGCCGCCAAGGACCTGCGCGAGTTAACCGACCTGCTGGGCGAGGCCCGCAACAAAAGCAAACCCATCATCTGGGGCATGGGTGCCCATTTGGTCAAACTGGGCCTGGGCCCGCTGGTCATCGACCTGATGCAACGCGGCTGGATCTCAGCCATCGCCACCAACGGCGCCATGATGATCCATGATTTTGAGATCGCCCTGGCCGGCCGCACCTCTGAGGATGTCGCCCAAAACCTTCTCCAGGGGAATTACGGCAACACCGAAGAAACCGGGCTGTTTTTAAATCTGGCTCTCAAGGAGGGTTTGACCAAGAACATGGGGGCCGGGGAGGCGGTGGGGTACTATCTGATCCAGGCCAAACTGCCGCACCTGGAACAGAGTATTCTTTTCAACGCTTACAAACTGAACATCCCGGTCACCATCCACCCGGCCATCGGCACCGACTTCATCCATTACCACCCGATGTTCTCCGGTGAGATCACCGGGGCGCTGGCCGAAAAGGATTTTTATCTGCTGGCCTCCATTGTCTCCGAATTGAGCCAGGGCGGAGTATTTATGAATATCGGTTCGGCGGTTATTCTACCCGAAGTGTTTCTCAAAGCCGTTGCTTTCTGTTCCGCTCTGGGAATTTCCCTGGAAGAATTCCATACCGCTGTCTTCGATTTCAACCGCCATTACCGGCCTTTTGAGAATGTCTGCAAGCGGCCGGTGGCCCGGGGCGGCAAGGGATTTTATTTTGTCGGCCATCATGAGATCATGATCCCGCTACTGGCGGCCATGATCCTGAACAAGCAGACGTAGATTCCGACTCTCCGTCCATGGAAATCCGCCACGATTTTTCCCCGCTCGCGGACAAGCTGCGCCCGGGATGCCTTGCCGAATTTGAAGGGCAGAACCACCTCACCGGCCGCCAAAAGATCGTTCAAGCCCTGGTGCAGAGCAAAAATCTCGCCTCCATTATCTTCTGGGGACCGCCGGGCACGGGCAAGACCACCCTGGCCCGCATCCTGGTCAGGGAAACAGGCTACCCGGCCGCCGAATTTTCGGCAACCGTCTCCGGGATCGCCGAGATCAAGAAAATCATGGAAAAATCCAAGGCCGTCCGCAATGATCAAGGCAAACCGCTCGTGCTTTTCGTCGACGAGATCCATCATTTCAACCGCAGCGTCCAGGATGCATTTTTGCCGTATGTGGAGCGCGGCGATGTCATCCTGCTGGGGACCACCACCGAGAATCCGGCCTACAAGATCAACCGCGCCCTGCTTTCGCGCCTGAAAATCCTGGAATTATTTCCTCTGAAAAATGAGCACCTGGCCCGCATCCTGAACCGAGCCCTGGCCTTCATCCATGAAAACGGCAGCGCCGATCTCCGTTTCACGCCCGAGGCCGAAACCGTGGTCATCGGCTACAGCAACGGCGACAGCCGCCGTTTGCTCAACCTGGTGGAGATTGTTTTGCAGACGGCGGACCACTCCGAAGCGGTGGATGAAACATTCGTGCTCGATGTCATCCAGAGCAAAGTGGCCGGTTATGACCGCAGCGGCGACGACCGCTACCAGAATATTTCCGCATTGCACAAAAGCGTGCGCAATTCTGACGTCGATGCTTCGCTGTTCTGGTTGTACCGCATGCTGGAAGGAGGCGAGGACCCGCTGTATATCCTCCGGCGCATGGTGCGCATGGCCGTCGAGGATATCGGCCTGGCTGATCCCGATGCGCTGCGCCTCTGCCTGAACGCCAAGCAGGCCTACGAATTCCTCGGTTCTCCCGAAGGCGATCTATTCCTGACCGAGGCGGCCGTCTACCTGGCCCTGGCCCCCAAAAGCAACGCCCTTTACCGTAGCGACGGAAAAATGAAAGAGATTGCCGAAAAATACAAGCGTCTACCCGTGCCCCTGCAGATCGTCAACCCCGATAACTTTATCGCTGCCGGCAAGGGTGCCGGCAAGGATTACATTTACGCCCACGACTGTCCTGAAAAAACTTCTTTGCTGCCTACTCTGCCCACGGGGGTATTGGAGCGTGGGTTTTACGAGCCCAGCGGCATGGGTTTCGAAAAAAACATCCGCGAGCGTCTAGCCTACTGGAAAAAAGTAAAAGACGAGTTAGCCAAGAAGAAGTGACGAATGACAAGTAACAAGTGACGTGGGAAGAAAAAAACAAAGGACATAGCATCTGTAGGGGCGGCTCGAGAGCCGCCCTTTTTAAATCACAAATCCCAAGCTCCGATGACCAAAAAGAAGAGAAAGCACTCGAAAGCGCCTTTGTTTTGGTCATTGGAATTTGGAACTTGGGATTTTATTCTTCCCGTCTACCGTCTGCCGTACACCGTCAACCGAGTGCTGATATTGTTTCTCGTTCTTTTTTGTGGTAAGTTTTGTATATGAACGTGCAAGTAACGCCGGCAGCATTGAAGGAAATCGAAGTCCTGCGGGCGACCGGCTACCGGGGGACGGGATTTTTGATCGGGTCGACCATTGGCTGTTTCGTTTTGATCGAGCAATTGCTGGCCCTGGATTTTAACCGCAAAAACGGGAACACCGTCTATGGAACGGTTTGCGAAAAATACCAACAGCGACTGCAGGGAGTTTTTTTTTACCGCCGGCGCCCCTTTGCCCTGGATTGGTTTTTGCATGACCTGATCATGGCCATTGGTCGCGACCAGGTCCAAATGTTCACCTGTGAATTTTTGGTTTCCGAGCGCAAGATTCACCTGGTGCCGTTTTTGGAGCAGAAGGAGGGCGCATGGCGGATCTGACCCATATGGAAAAAAAAGAACTTCTGGCTCTGACGCGAAACACTATTAAAAAATATCTGACTGGTGGGGAGCGCGCCGATCCGCCCCTGGACAAGCCCGTTTTTATGGAAAAACGCGGGGTCTTTGTCACCCTGCACCGCAACGGCGAACTACGCGGTTGCATCGGCTATCCCCTGCCTTACAAGCCCTTGGGAGAAGCGGTTGTGGACAACGCTATCGCTGCCGCCACCGAAGATCCGCGTTTCCCGGCAGTCACCAGCGCGGAACTCGGAGAGCTCGACATTGAAATCTCGGTACTGACCGTTCCCCAAAAAGTGGCCGGCCCGGACCAGGTGCAAGTGGGCCGGGACGGCATCATCATCAGCAAGGGATTCCAACGCGGCCTGCTGCTGCCCCAGGTGCCGGTCGAGCAGGGATGGGACCTAGAGCAATATATCTCCTATGGTTGCCGCAAAGCTGGGTTGGCCCCGGACGAATGGGAAAGAGGCGTGCAGATCGAGGTTTTCCAGGCAGCGGTCTTCGGAGAAAGGGAAATGGGGGAGGAACCATGAGCGGTTATCAAACCTTCGAGGTCAAGAGTACGAAGAAAATCGAATTCATCGACATCACGCCGCAAGTCCGCGAGTTCGTGCGTGCGGCAAAGTGCCGGGAGGGCATGCTGCTGATCTTCAGCCCGCATACCACGGCCGGCGTTACCATCAACGAGAACGCCGATCCTGACGTTCCCCGTGATATCGGTGAATTTTTCAAGCACTTGCTGCCCCGCCAGGAGTATTTCCGCCACAGCGAGGGCAATTCGCCGGCGCACATCCTTTCCAGCCTGGTGGGGGCATCGGAAACCCTGATCGTCCATAACGACGAGCCGCTCCTCGGCTCCTGGCAGGGGATCTTTTTCTGCGAGTTCGACGGCCCGCGCCAGCGCCGGATTTTCCTGAAAATCATCCCCGGCTGAGACCTCCGGCCCATGACAAAACAAAGGGAACGCCCTGCCCGCTGGCGGCGCTTGTGGCCCCTCGTCCTTCTTGCGGTGGTTTCTCTGCTGCTCCATGCTGCGAAATGGCACCGCCTGCTGGAGGTGCAGGGACTCTTTGACCAATGGGCGACCCTGGCGGCCACCCGGCCGGTAGAGGAGACCAAGGTCCGGCGCGCGCGCTTTTATAAGTCCCGGTTTTACTTGGGTTATCCTGCGTCGGCATCGTATGCCACAGCCGACCTTGTCCGTCGCATCGCCGATATCTCTCAGCCGCCAGTACGGCTGCTGGCCATTCAGATCGACCTGGGCCTGCACGACCTGGGTTTTGAGCTTACCATCGAGGTCGCAGCGGCCGGCCCGAAAGCTGTGCGGCGGAAGCTCGCCTTTTTTCTTAAAAGGCTCAGGGATCTCCCCAGAGTTTTCCAAGCCAATCCTTCCCCGGCGAGCCTCGCTGCCGAAGGCAGCGGCGGACGCGTTTTTATCATCAACGGTCGGGCGGAGCTGTCATGATGACGGGGAAACTAACGCGTTTTCTGCTGAGACTCCTGGCCATGCTGGCTGTTCTGGCGGCTTTCGCCGTCCTGGACTGGTACCCGACGATCAAGGAACTGGGTCGGCTGCGCCGCGAGCGGGGCGACCTGGAGCTTCGGATCAAGGATTACAGCGCCATGGCCGGCAAGTTCGAGTTCCCGAACGAGCAAGAAAATTCACTGCTGGCGAGCGATAGGGACGAGTTGATTCGAGCTCTACCCCGGGTGGAAGGCGACGATGCCTGGTTGGGGTTGGTTCATTCTGACCTGCAGGGCCGGACAAAGGGCATCGCCAATCTCATGGTCATAAGCGAAGCGGATGCATTCGGCCCTGGGCCGCCCGGATTGACCCGCTGGCTTAGGCACCAGGCGCAGGAGATCCAGCAAAGATTCCAGGCAGCTGATCCCTGGCGGCGTTATCCCTGGCAAGCAGTATTCCCGATCGATCCCGAAGATAAAGGACACCTGGCCAGCCGTCCTCTGGGTGTCGCCCTGGATGCTCCTCTGCCGGAGTTGCTGGATTTCGTCAACCATTTCTCCTGGGGTGATGCCCGTCTGGAGATCGTCTTCTTGCGATTGGAACCGGTCGGACGGTCCGCCCGTGCCTGGCTTGTTTGTCGAGGCAGCTACCAGGTATCCGGGCCATCCCCGTGGTTGGTCAAAATGGATAAGGGAGAAGGTGACGGGGAGCTGATCATTGACCCTGATTCGCCTTTGCTGCTGCAGAAAGTGGACCCGCTCCTTGCCCCCCGGATCGAGAAAAAGGAACTGCCCCCCGCCGACAGCCCCTGGTGAACCCAATGCGCGTCGTGGTGCAGAGGGTTTCGCAGGCCGCCGTCGAAATTGACGGCCGCACGGTCGGTGGCATCAAAACGGGACTCCTGCTGCTGGTCGGCATTGAGAAAGGGGACGGGGAGAAAGAAATTGAATTCATGGCCGACAAAATTCTCAATCTGAGGATTTTTGCCGATAATGAAGGGAAAATGAACCTGAGCGTTCAGGAGATCAGGGGGGAGATCCTTTCCGTTTCACAGTTCACTTTGGCTTCACGCATCAAAAAAGGGCGCCGGCCTGATTTTTCAAACGCTGAGGATCCTGAAAAAGCCGAAGCGCTGTATTCCCGCTTCAACGTCCTTCTAGCCAAGGTTGTACCGGTTGGCACAGGGGTTTTCGGAGCCATGATGAACATCCATTCCGTCAACAACGGCCCAGTGACCATCATCATTGAAAAAAATCCCGCCGACTGACCAGCCAGCCTGTGAATTCCCTGTTTTTCAAATTAAAGGCGAGCCCCCCCCATGTAGCGGGGGGGGTGTTTTTTTAGGTGGGGGTTATGATTATATTAAGGGGGGAGAGATGGAAAGGCTAATTGATGTTTGCATTTTTTGTTTTTTTATTTTCAGGTTTTTTTGCAGGAGCGCTTTTTTCCTCGCTGCCACCGCTGTTTTTGTAGTCGGTAATATACCAGCCCTTGCCCTTGAACTGGAAAGAACTCAGTGAAATGATCTTTTTGGTTCTGCCCTGGCAATAGATGCATTTGCTGATTGGTTCAGCCGTGATGCTCTGCAGGGCTTCGAAAGTCTTTGCGCATTTTGAGCATCTGTATTCGTAAATCGGCATATCCATTTCCTCCGAATAATTTTTAATAACATACTTATTGTCTGCTGTCAATGAAAAAATCGAAGAATCTTTCTTGGATTTGCCAGCGTCTTAATAGTTTGTAAGGACAATTGAATTTTATGAAGAAATATGCTATAAAATTACACTCAGTCCATTTTTTGCGAGGTTGTAATGCTTAAAAAACTGCCGTTACTGGTGATGGTATTGTTGGCCGCCCAATTTTTGAGCGCCGATATCATCCACCAAATTCAAATTGAAGGCAACAAAAAGGTTTCCCGTGAAACCATTCAATTCTACTTGAAGTCACGTGAAGGCGGTGTTTATGACGCGCAAAAACTGAAGGCTGATTTCCAGGCTCTGTGGGAAACAGGTTTTTTTCAAGATATCCGCATTGAATCGGAAAATGGCGACAGCGGAAAGATCGTGCGCTTCGTCCTGGTGGAGAATCCATTGATTTCTTCCGTTACTTACAAAACCGGAAAAAAAGTCAAGGAAAGTGATATTGCCGAAAAACTGCAAAATAACAACATCATCCTGCAGGCTTTTTCTTATTACAGCCCGGCCAAGATCCGCAAGGTGAAAAAGATCATCACCGACATGCTGCTGGAGAAGGGCTACAACCAGGCAGCGGTTACCATCGATGAAAAGAAAGAAAAAGACCAGATCGCTCTGACCATTCAGGTCAATTCTGGTTCCAAAACCAGGATCGCCAGAGTGGTGTTCCCCGGGCTTACCAAAAAATCGGTTGCTGCCGCTTTTTTAAGTCGGGGCATGAAGAACAACCAGACCCACAATATCATTTCCCATATCAGTGGCAAGGATGTCTACAATCACGAGAAGATAAACGAAGACCTGGAGGAGATCCGGCTGCGCTTGCAGCAAAAAGGCTATCTGGAGGCCAAGGTCGGAACTCCCGAATTCAGTATGATCAACAAGAAAACCGTTTTCGGCAAGCTGCAGGAAATGCTCAAGATCAGTATCCCCGTGGAGCTTGGCCCGCGCTACCGGGTGGGAAACATTGCCCTGGAAGGCAATAAGATCATTCGCAGTGATTTTTTAAAAAGCTTGATCACCATAAAAAGCGGTCAGGTCTACAACATCAAGAAGCGCAACAAGTTCATCGAGGAGATACAGAAATTCTATGGCGGCATCGGTTATTTTTATGCACAGGTCGTGCCGAGCGAAAATCTGGACCCGGTCAAGCAGACGGCAGATCTGACCATCACTATCCAGGAAAACGAAGTTGTTTACCTGGGCAAGCTCGAATTCACCGGTAACACCTTCACCAAAGACCATGTCATTCGCCGCGAATGGTTCTTGCGCGAAGGCCGGCGCTTGAACATCAACGCCTTGGAGGATTCTATCAAGCGCATGAAGCAATTGGGCCTGGTCACCGTTGAAAAAATGCCCGATATCAAGGCTGATCCACAGGACCCGCAGAAAATAAACATCACCGCCGAGGTCAAGGAACTGAATCGGCAAATGATCAATTTCAATGTCGGCTACAGCGGTTATGAAGGCTGGTTCATCGCTTTGGGTTATTCGACCCAGAATTTCCTGGGCATGGGTGAATCGTTCACTCTGAACCTGCAGAGCGGCACCCGGGCCAAGAATTACCAGTTAGCTTTCGTTGAGCCTTATCTGTTCAATTTGCCGGCCAATTTCGGCATTGACGTCTTCAAAACTTCGTTTCGCTATCCGTATATGTATACCCAGGATAGCGTAGGCTTCAACATTTCCACTTCGGCCCGCTTCTGGAAATATTGGGGCTCATCTCTTGTTTATGGTTTGCAAAATGTTTCGATAAGCGATATCTATGAAGATTATCAGTTTATAAATTCTTATGCTTCTTATTATTATTCCGCGGGCAAGAGAAGAATTTCATCCCTTTCCCCCACCTTGTACTACTCCACAGTGGATTCGCCCATATTCCCCAGTTCCGGCAACAAGTTCCTGGCCACTTACCGCTATTCCGGCGGTTTTCTCGGTGGGGACATCTATCTGCACAAACTGAAATTGGAGTTGGTCAGGTTCCAGCCCTTATGGAAAAGGCACGTACTGGGCATGCATGCCATGTATGAAGGCCTGGAGCCGTTCGGCGGCAAGGGAATTCCTTTTTATGAAAAATTTTTCCTTGGCGGCGAACGTTCCATTCGTGGTTTTGACATTTACAATCTCGGCCCCCGTGACAAGAACGGCAATGTTGTTGGCGGCAACAAATCCATTTTACTCAACTTTGAATACGCTATACCCCTGACCCAGCAATTTTCCTTTGTCTTTTTCTATGATATCGGCAACTCTTACGATGTCGGCATGCCCATAAATTTAAAAGATGTCTATTCGTCAGCGGGACTCGAACTGAAAATATTCGTGCCCATGCTCAACGTACCCTTCCGCCTGATCTTCGCCTACAATCCCAGAATCCTGAGAAGCGGGGACCAGCATTTTGTCTTTAAATTCGCCGTAGGACCGTCATTTTATTAAGCATAAAAAAAGGAGATTAACATGAAAAAAAACCTGTTTCTGATCTTTGCCCTTGTCGCATTGACCACGTTTGTTTTCGCTGAAGTCAAGATCGGCATTATCAACCCTCAGGAGGTTCTGCAGAATTCGCTCAAGGGCAAGGAAGCCATTGAAAGACTGAAATCCATGCAGCTTTCCAAGCAGAAAAGATATGAAGTCATGCAGAAAGAGATCGATGCCCTGGAAAAAGAAACCATGTCTCCTGCTCTGAACCAGGATGCCAGGGACAGAAAAACGCAGGATTTGCAGAACAAGAGGATCGAGATCAAGCGCTTTGCCGAAGACGCCCAGAAAGAGAGCATGGCCGCGCAGCAAAAGGAATTCGAAAGCATCCAACGCGACCTTATGCCCCTCATTGAAAAGATCGCCAAAGCTGATGGTTTTTCACTGATCCTGGACCTGAACACGGCCGGCGTAACGTATTTCGAGCCCACTATCGACATCACAGACAAGGTTGTCAAGGCTTATGACTCTGCTTCGGCTGCTCCTAAAAAATGAACCAAATCCTGACCCTGGAAGACATCAAAAAAATATTACCCCACCGGTATCCCTTCCTGCTGGTGGACCGGGTCACTGAAATCAACGGTGAAAAATCGATCAAAGGCTATAAAAATGTCACCGGCAACGAAGAATTTTTCTTAGGGCATTTTCCGGGTAATCCGGTTATGCCCGGGGTGCTGGTGATTGAAGCCCTGGCCCAATTGGGAGCCGTGCTTTTGATGCAGCGGTTTGTCGGCCAGAAGGTTTTCGCTTATTTTGCCGGTATCGACAAAGCCCGCTTTAAAAAACCAGTGGTTCCCGGTGACCGGCTTGATATGGATGCGCTGGTTTTGAGAGACCGGGGGAAATTTGCCGTGATCGAAGGCAAGGCTTTCGTCGACGGCCAAGTTGCCGCGACAGCAACCCTGATGTGCATAGTGACGCAATGAACCAGCCGCTGATCCATCCCACCGCTGTGATCAATCCCAAAGGCGAGTTGGGCCGGGGCGTTCAGGTAGATGCCTACGCGGTCATCGGCCCCGGGGTGAGCATCGGCGACAGTACCGTGATCAAGCACCACGCCACCATAGACAAGAACACGACGATCGGCAAGAACTGCCTGATCTTCCCATTCTCTTCCCTGGGCACCGATCCCCAGGATATCACCTTTAAGGGTGAAGATACCTTCGTCCACATCGGAGACAACAATATTATCAGGGAATTCACCACCATTAACCGCGGCACTCCGAAAGGGGGAAGCCACACCCGCCTCGGTGACGACAATTACCTCATGGCCTACGCCCACGTGGGCCACGATTGCCAGATCGGCAGCCATGTCATTTTGAGCAACGGCGCCACGCTGGCCGGCCATGTGGAGATTGATGATTACGTCGTGTTGAGCGCTTTTTGCGCGGTTCACCAATTCGTGCACATCGGCCGCAACGCCTATATCGGCGGCTACAGCATTGTTTGCCAGGACATTCTGCCTTTCGCCAAAGTGGCCCAAAGCCGCGAGTCCTTCAGCCTGTACGGGCCGAATTCCATCGGCATGATGCGCAACGGTTTCAACAGGGAGTTCATTGAGAACATCAAGGATATCTTCCACATCGTCTACCGTTCGGACCTGAATACAACCCAGGCTGTCAAGAAGATTGGCGAGGATCACCCCGGCATGAATGAGAGCCAGGTAATTATTGATTTCATCAGCAAAAGCAAAAGAGGGATCTTAAAGAATTTCCGTTCTGATGAATGAAACAGTTGGAATAATCGCCGGGGAGTCTGTTCTACCCCTGCTGAGTTGCCGCGAGGCGCATCGTCAGGGGAAAAAGACCATTGTTGCCGCCGTGAAAGGCCTGGCGCTACCCGAACTTGCCCGGGAAGCCGATGTCTGGGCTGAATTTTCTCTCGGCCAGTTGGGCGGGGTTATCCGTTTTTTCAAGTGGAACGGTGTACGCCGGGCGCTGATGATCGGCCGGGTCAAGCATGCGGCCATTTTTTCCATTTGGACGATGGATGGCAAATTTTTGCGGTTCCTGGCCAAGGTCAAGGATAAAACCACAACTTCGCTGCTCGCCACCCTGGCCGATTTTTTTTCGAATGAAGGCATCGAAATCATGGATTCCACTTTTTTCCTAAAGGAATATTTGCTGGAAGCAAAAAATTATACGCCGCAAATCCGCATGAAAGATGCACTGGCCTGGGATATCGAATTCGCCTGGGAAAAAGCCTGGGGCATTGCTGCCCTGGATATCGGCCAGACCATATGCGTTAAAAACCGGGCCGTGGTAGCTGTTGAGGCCATGGAAGGCACCGACCGGACCATAACCAGAGCGGCAGAGATCGCCGGTCCGGGCCTGGTCGTAGCCAAGGTCAGCAGGCCGGGTCATGACATGCGTTTCGATGTGCCGGTAGTAGGGTTGAAGACCATGGGCATCCTTGAGGAATGCCGGGCGGCGGCTTTTGTGCTGGAAGCAAAAAAGACACTGATGCTGGACCAGGCCGACATGATCGAACGGGCTGGCAAAAAAAATATCGTTTTAATGGGGAAAACATGAGAATCGGAGTGATTGGGACCGGGGCAATGGGCAGCAATCATTTGCGGGTATTGGGCCAGTTGCCACAGTGGCAGATCACTTGCGCAGCGGATGTGAATCCTGAGAATTTGGAAAAGAACTGTCGCGGATTGGAAATCATCAAACTTGCCGATTACAGGCAGGCGCTGGAGCATGTGGACGCGATCATGATATCGACCCCCACGCTTGAGCATTTTTCGATCTGCCGGTTTTTCCTGGAGAACGGCAAGCATGTCCTGGTGGAAAAACCGATCAGCAAAACTCTGGCTGAAGCCGACCAGATGATCGCCCTGGCTGAGAAGAAACAACTGGTTCTGGCCGTGGGGCACCTGGAAAGGTTCAACCCGGCGGTCGAATACGCCGGTCGCTTGGTGGCAAAGCCCCGCTTTATTGAAATTCAGCGCCTGGGTTCCTTTTCACCGCGTTCACTGGACATCGACGTGATCATGGATCTGATGATCCATGATTTGGACATCATCCTGCAGTGGGACCGCTCCGGCGTCAAAGAGATCCGGGCCAGCGGCGTGCCGATCATTTCTAAAAAAATCGATATCGCCAATGTCCGGCTGGAATTCCATTCCGGCCTGGTGGCCAACCTGACCGCCAGCCGGGTTTCACAAGAGAAAACCCGTAAACTGCGCATTTTTCAGAACAGCCTTTACCTTTCCGTGGATTACAAAAAAAGAAGCGTGAAGATGTTCCAGCTGCGAGACGGGCAGATCCTGGAAAATATTCCGCAGATTGACGATGTGGAACCGCTTTACAATCTTTGGCAGAATTTTTATAAAACCGTTGCCGGTGGCGGCAATTTTAACGTGAGCGGCCATGACGGCCGGGCAGCGCTGCAGTTGGCTCTGTCCATCTTGGATCGCTTGCACGCTGCCCTGGATGCTTGAACAGTACATTCGGTTACAGATCGAGAAAAAAAATTTTCCCGGCATCTCCATCCTGGCCGGCGGCGGCGGAAAGATTCTCTATGACCGCCATTTCGGGCTCAAGGCCGTTTGGCCCAAACCCCAGCTTTTGGCAACAGACACATTGTATGACCTGGCTTCACTGACCAAACCGCTGGTCAGTGCCTTTCTGGCCGTTTATCTGATCGAAAAAAAACAATTGCGGCTTGACGACGAAATGCGCCGGTTTTTTCCCGCTTTCTCCTTAACTGTCACCCTGGAACAGCTGTTGACCCACAGCGCCGGTTTCAAGCCCTGGCATCCATTTTACCTGTATCGGCCCTTGGATGATCTCACCCAGATTGCTGCACTGCATGGCGTTGCCCGGCCCGGGGCGCAGGTTTCCTACTCCGATATCGGTTATATTTTGCTGCGGCGGCTGCTGGAAGAAGTTTCCGGAAGCGGCTTCCGGGAACTTGCCCAGGCTGTGATCATAGACAGGCTAAAATTACGAGATACTTTTTTGCTGGTGCCGGCGGAAAAAAAACCGCGCTGCGCGCCCACCGAAATTGGCAATTGTTTTGAAAGGGACATGTGTACTGTTGAACATGAGGCCGCGGCGGCCTGTTTTCCCTGGCGCCACGAACTGATCAGTGGCGAAGTGCATGATGCCAACTCATTTTACAGTGGCGGCAGCGCCGGCAATGCCGGCCTGTTTTCGTGTAGCCGCGATCTGTTTAAAATGAGCCTGGAATTTTTTCCTGAAACCGCCACATTGTTGAAGCGCGAGTCCATCGCCCTTTTCTGGCAGAACCGTACTCCCTGGGACAGGCAGCAGCGGTCGATCGGTTTCCTGATGAATCGCTCCCCGCAAAGTTCGGGAGGCAGGACGTTGGCCGCGGGGGCGATCGGGCACAACGGTTTTACGGGTACGTCATTGTGGTTGGAGCCGGGAAAACAGCGCCAATGGATCCTGCTGACCAATCGTGTTCACCCCCGGGTGAAAAAAATGAATTTCAACGCCCTGCGCCGCAAGCTGCACCGGTTGCTAAAGGATGAATTGAACCTGACATGAAACCGCTGCAGTTCCGGCGCCGGGCACTATCCGGCCTTTCGACCGGGCCGCCTTCGGTGCCATCAAATTGAGCGCCCCCTGCCGCCTTTGCCCGATGATTTCCCCAATGCTCGTCTGCCGGCTTCTTTGCTCTTTTATTGCAATTGAAGGATCGTTATTTTTCCGTTTTTGACTTGAGGGCTTGCAAGCGGGCCAGGCGGGTCATTTCCTGAAAACGGTGACTGTATCTCAGGTTGGGCGGGAACAGAAACAACTCGGCCAAGCCGTGGTGCAGAACGATCTCGTTCAGCATCCGCCCGTCGGCCAGGTACACATAACCCAGCAAGCGGTAAAAGCGGTCACGTTTTTGCACGTCGAACTCTATCCAGATCTGGCTGCCGTAACGGAGGTAAAGTTGGACGAATTCGGTCGCTTTCATGCCGCGGCTGATGACTTCATCCGGGCTGGAGGAATCCCTCAGGGCTTCTTCGTAGACCTTGTCGTTTAGGGCCGTTTCCAGCGCGTCCAGTCCTATCAGCTTGATCTCCTCCCATTTGCCGTTATAGAGAATGGTTAGGGTATCGGCACTGATGACACGTATGAGGCGGGCGGGTTCCTTATTGATTGTTTTTGCGGGCATTTCTGCGGCGGCAAACAGCATGATCAGCAAACCCATGGCCATGGTTTTCATTATACCTCCCGGCTCGGCATGGCTGCGCCATTAATTAGTATTATAATATATTTTACTACATTTTTGCCATAGAAAAATAATCGCTTGTCTGGGGTTGGAAAAATCACGCAAAATTGAAAAGTTTCGCTCAAAGTCTCTCAGGCCTAAAATAAAATTCCAAATCGCAAATCCAAAATTCCAAACAAATTCCAAGTTCTAAATTACAATGTCCCAAACAAAGAAATCGCTGGGCGTCTCCGTATTTTTGGAAAAAGTAATAATGAAAGACCTGATACCAATGCCTTCTTGACAAATACATATAATTAATGCATATTAGTGCATATAAAACAAGCATCAAGGAGAAAGGCATGCGAACCACTTTGAACATGGATGACAAATTAATAAAAAAGGCCAAAGAATTGACCGGCATCAAGGAAAAAACCTCTTTGGTGCGACTGGGACTGGAGGCATTGATTGCCCTGGAGAGCAGCCGTCGCCTGGCCCGTTTGGGCGGCAGTGAAAAAAAACTCCGTCCTGTTCCCCGGCGGCGCCAGGGAGAAAATTGAATGGTGCTGGTCGATACATCGGTTTGGGTGGATCATTTCCGGAGTGACAATGCTCCCTTGGTCAGTCTCTTGAATCAGGGTCTTGTCGCTGTTCATCCATTTGTCAGCGGCGAACTTGCCTGTGGGAATCTTCGCAAGCGCAGAGAAATTTTATCATTGCTGCAAGCGTTGCCTCATGTGGAAAAAACCTCTGATGAGGAAATTCTTTTCTATATTGAAAAGAATGCGCTCAGCGGCAAAGCCCTGGGTTTGATTGATGTTCATTTGTTGGCGTCAGCGCAATTGAGTGATCATTTATTTTGGACCAAGGATCGACGCTTGCACGAAATAGCGAAAAAACTGCACCTTGCCTATAGTCCAGTTCCGGAATGATGAAAATCAGCATGATATGAGTTGGGGTTGATTCCTTGAATGGGAACTTTTGCCCCCTGAAATATTTGGAAATTAAAAAATTTCCGATGTTTTGGGTTATGCATTAGGGGTCAAATCAATGGTTTTTTAAAACAGTGCAGCAACAGGATAGGTTTTACTTGGATACTTTATTGATCCAACAGGCGGTTGAATTCTTCAACGCCGATTTCGATTTCTTTTAGAATCTCACGGAGCAAAGGTCGGGAGATCACCCGCCCTTTGTGGAAAGGAAGGGTCGTTGTACGGCCGTCGGAATGTTTATAAAATGCGTGGCTGCCTTTTTGCCTGATCTTCTTAAACTCGATTTGCAAAAGAATTTTTTCCAACTTTTCGGCATTTGCCAGAGGCAGTTTCGTCAAACTGCGATCTCCACCTGCTGTATCCCGATAAACTCCGGAAGATTCTTTTTTTCCTCCAGGTCAAGATCTTCAATACAAAGCTCCAAAACTTCTTTCAAGTTGGCTAGCAATTCATCTATAGTTTCAGCCTGGGTATGGGCGCCTGGAATTCCTGGAACCATGCCGATCAGATAACCGGTTTCCGGATCTCGTTCGATATAGGCAGTGAATTTTGTCATTTCAACTCACCTCACCATGATCATATACCTGCGGCATCATTGTGTCAACGAAAATTCAATCTCGGTTTAAGTATTTTGTATTCCTTGCCGTTATTTTTCCAAGTAATTTGACGACAAGCAATGCATTTATCTAAAAATTAGAATCTATCAGGCGCATCCTTGGGCAATCGGGTAATTTTCGGGCTTGCATGATTTGCGCAGCAGCTTGGCCCGGCGGAGATTTGAAAAAGGTCAATACTCGACTTGATAATTCAAGGCCTGGCACTCAAGCCCAATATATTTACGGATTTGATCCAGTTCCTTTTCACTACGAATAATATGTTCG
>Ga0180014_1000059_pt1 | contig 29229 bp, 22 predicted proteins | sample KR13_S1_MetaG_FD_116507 | JGI IMG/M metagenome (GOLD analysis project Ga0180014, IMG submission 116507) | Groundwater microbial communities from the Olkiluoto Island deep subsurface site, Finland - KR13_S1_MetaG | ecosystem: Environmental > Aquatic > Deep subsurface > Groundwater | place... | reverse complement strand
GCTGGCCGATCGTGAAGTGAATGATTCCTTGATGTTCGCCCAGCACGCGTCCGGCTAAATCCACGATCGGACCCGGACGAATATCGTGACCGGCGAACAGGGCCGTATAATACTTGCATTCGATGAAGTCCTGGCTTTCCGGACGCGCCGCCAAGTCGGCAAGCCCCAACTCGCCGGCAAGCGCCTTGACTTGGGTTTTTGTCATATCCCCCAATGGGAACGTGAGTTGGCGCAACTGGTGCTGGTTCAGGTGATACAGAAAATAGGATTGGTCCTTGGCGGCATCGCGTCCGCGCTTGAGCCGACAGCGGCCGTTGGCGGGATCAACATCCATCCGCGCATAATGGCCGGTGGCGAACTTGTCGAACGTGATCCCTGTGGCCCGGGCCTTGTCGAGCAGAAATCCGAATTTCAGTTTCCAGTTGCAGATTACGCAAGGATTCGGTGTATGGCCGGCCAGATATTCGCGGCGAAAATAATCAAGGACCTCATGTCGGTATTCCTCTGCCAGCGGAATGACCTTGTATGGAATGCCCAGGCGGGCGGTTAGCGTCTTCAGCGCCTCAATATCCTGCGCTTCGCCGGGTCCGTAACAGCCGGAACGCCCTTCATTAATCGGCAAGGAAACGGAGCCGTCCCAGATTTGCATGGTGATCCCGGTTACTTCAAAGCCCTGGCGCTTCAGCAGGCAGGCTGCCATGGTGGAATCCACGCCGCCGCTCATTCCTACGGCGACCTTTTTCATTGACGAATGTTGTTGGACGGTTGTCATCAGTACCTGTCTTCGGCCAATGACTTCAGACTACCTGACCTGGATTCAGGGGGCGATTGTTTTTTTGAGACTGCGGCTGGCGGCGGCAGATGGTATAGCCAATAACCAACCAGGAATATCCAATGTCCAATTGCTGACGTTGTTTCATAATTGACTTTTCTTATGAGCGTGTATTTTTGAGGTAGAGCCGGGTTGATCCCGGCTATCGCTGGCATAAAGCAGGCGCTATCAAAATAATAAGACACGAAATAATAAATCAATATCTGCGTGAAACACTCCTCTATAAGCAGCCTGATGGACTTTGGCGCAGCCAAAGTCCGACAGGCTGCCGGCGCTCCTCTTTCTTGCCGGCTCTTTTTTTATAGCTGTTCCTGATGGATAAGGTACTATTCAGGCCATCCCACTTTGGAGTGGGGCAGCCCGCCCGCACTCCATAAAAATCTTCTCAAGAAAACAAGATTATGACAGGTAGTAGTGTAGTGTTGCCGTGCCATGAACGATTATAACGTCAACCGCATGCAGCCGAGACGGTCTGCCTGGATTCTTTCCGATTTTCGGCGCTATGTCATCATCGGCGCCGGGGCCGCGCTGGTGGATTTTACCGTTTACACGCTGCTGGCCCGGGGGCTCTCGATCCATCCGGTCATGGCCAATTCGATCAGCCGGCCGCTGGGGGGCCTGGTAAGTTTTACCGGCAACAGATACTGGACATTCCGTGGCCGGGGTAAGGCCGCCCTGCACATCCAGTTTGTCCGTTTCTGGATTGTCTGGGGTTTGAGTTTTACGTTGACGGAAGCGTTGATCTGGTTGTTTCATGATGGTCTTCACTGGGAGGCGTTAATCTCCAAGCTGTGCGCGGAAGGCACGGCTGTCCTATTCAATTTCCTGATGCAGAAATATTGGACGTTTCATTGATCGAAACGGCGGATGACGTCGGTGGAATGAGTTCCCGATAATAACGCGGCGCAACCCCGATCTTTTTCTTGAAGAGTTTCGAAAACTGCGGCATATCGTCATAACCGGCATCCGCGGCGATTTCCTTCACCTGGCGCACGGTATTCTGCAACGCGACCGCCGCCCTGCGCATGCGGCATGCCAGCAGAAAATCATACGGCGCCCGCCCGATATGCCGTCGGAACTCCCTACGGAAATGGCTGTAGGATAAACCGAGTCGCGCCGCTTCGACTTGGAAGTCATAAGTCCGGCAGGGGTCTTTCCGAAGGTGGCGGGCCAACAATTCTATGCCTCCGTGATAGGGCGTCGGCACAGTGGTGCGCGTCCGCCATTCGATTAGTTGGGCGACGATGTGTTCGAGCCGGACCACGGTTTCGGGATGGCGGCACGGGTCATGTTGCTGGATTAGCGCCACGAGCGCACGGAATTCCTCGGCCAGAACCAGCGGCTCCAGCACCGGCAGATACTGCGTGGCGGACAGCGGCATCAGCCCGTCCTCGATCATGCGGCGGGCGCGGCTCCCGCTCACCATAATCCAGTGCTGGTCCCATCCGCGTTTGTCTAAAGAGCCGTATTGGTAGCTATGGCGCGGGTGATGCCAGAAAACGGTGGGCCGATCCAGGATAATCCGGTTACCGCCATCAATGCCATAGTACATCCGGCCGGCCAGCAGAAACTCAACCGAGTAAGTCTCGGTGAATCGCTGGTCTATGGCCGCCTGGCAACGTGGCACCACGCCCCCATTGATGAAACGCATGTCGTCGAAGTAATTCATGTTGGATCAAAAGTGACAACAGTTTGATCAATAATGCCATTTACCTCTTAAAATTAATAGATAAGTATGGTGTCAGTTTAAATCAAGTAAAGACAAATATGACAATCGGTGTAATGGAGGTGCAGCATGAGAGCCGTCAACATTCCCGGCGTCGACAAGTATCTATTCGTCGCCCGCCGTCAGCGCTGGCGCAAGTTCCTGCAACCAAATGCCGGCCCGGGGTTCTGTTTCATCGTCCGCGGGGATGATCCCGGGAATCAGTTGCCGCCGCCGCCGATCTGGCCCGACAAGGCCAAGGAGCGCATCGAATACAAGTGGCGGGCTTACCAGCACGCCTGCGAGCGCGCGGCCTTGGTCAACGACGACTTCGTGCCCTATATTGACATGGCGACCGGTACTGAAATTTTTGCCGAAGCCTTTGGTTGTCCTGTACACCGACCTGCCGACAACAACCCCTTTGCACTCCCGCTGATTCAGACCGCTGCCGAGGTCGCGTCAGTCAAGATACCCGAAGTCAGCACATCGTCCCTTGCTTACCTTTTCGATATGGCTGACGAACTCCGTCGCCGCGCTGGCCCCGGCGCCGTGTTCCATATCGTGGACATCCAAAGCCCGATGGGCATTGCCGCGCTCATCTGGGAGAAGTCGGCGTTCTACGTTGCAATGTTGGAGACACCGGAGGCCGTGAAGGAACTTGCCGCCAAGACCCGCGCGTGTCTCACGGCCTTCCTCGACGAGTGGTTCCGGCGCTACGGCACCGATTACGTGGCGCACTGCCCCGATTATTTCATGTCCGGTGGCATGACGTTGTCGGAGGACGAGGTCGGCGTTGTGAACGAGGCGTTATTCGTCGAATTCTTTCTGCCCGAGCTTGCGGCGCTGTCCAACCGCTATGGCGGACTGGGCATGCACTGTTGCGCTGACGCCAGGCACCAGTGGCCGCATTTTCGGAGCATTCCCGGACTGCGTCTGCTTAACCTTTCCAATCCGCCGACGCGCAAGCCCGAAGATTATATCCTGAAGGCCTTGCCTTTCTTCCGCGACACCTGTGTGCAGTGGCACGGTGGATGGACGCCGGACGGAACGCCGGACACCTGGCCTGAGAAATATCCCGTCGGTTGTCGTGTTGTGATTGACGTGAGCGCCGAGAACCTGGCCGTGGCGCAGAGTCTGGCCGATAAGCTTCAAGCAGTTCAGGAATGCCTTGGAGGTGTGTAGAAAACGGAATTTGAGCCCTCAATGTCGATTGATGCTGGCAAAACTATTTGTTGGCATCAGAAGCATTAAAATTGGTTTTTCCTGAAAGGTGGAACGAATCAAGTTCTCGGAGGAGTGGACAGGCGGCGCACTGTGAGCGGTCATTGAGGCAGAAGTCGTGAAAAATCTGGATTAATCCCTGCTGGCGCAGGCCGGTCCGGTACAGCTTTGGATTATGATCCGGTCCCAGGAGATTGTAGGCCGCCTGGCGCACAAGGCTGTTGTCCTCTTCGGGCGGGAGCCGGCGCAGGACGTCAAGTCCGGGGAAAGTCGGCGCCTCCAGCGCTGCCAGAAACGGCAGGATTACATTGGAGAGAATCCCCGCCGTCCGCCGCGCGCCGGTCAGTGAGACGGCCACCGTCCGCCGCTTTCCGCCCAATGCCAGCCGATAACGCCAGTACGTGTTGGTCTTGGGTTGGAGCCAGGCCATCACCCGGGCCATCCATTCATCCGGTTTTCCCGGATGGAGTGCAAGGAGCCGTTCTCCCGGTATCGTTTTCTGCGTGAACAGGAATGCCGCGGCCATCAGGCGCCGGCGGGGATGGTTTTGCGGGCGGATACCGCTGAGCTTCCAGGCGCCGATAGTAAGCGCGCCGTGACTCCATTTGGCCTGGTGCTTCCACCAGCGATTCCATAACTGCCGGACAAAAGCGCGCGTTTCCGGGTCCCAGCGGGTGTCCGTTTGCGCGGGTAATAATCCGGCAACTCCCATGAGGAGCGCGTAAGCGGTTGTCACATCTCCGCCCGATGCTTCCCGGAGCGCCATCAGCGGCAACTGTTCCGCAAGGGTCCGAAAAGCAGTCCGGTTGTGCTTATAACCGAAGGCGCTCATGAGTTCCTCGTAGAGAATCTGATCGCGTCCCTTTTCCTCGATGGCCGGCGCCAGGCGTTCCGCTTTTCGGCGCAGGCGATCCTCACCGGCGGATTCGAACAGGACAACCCATGCATCCGGAGTCCATGACGACAGTATCCGGGCACAGGGAGTAACGGTTGCGTGCCGGGCATAGGGATAAGCCGTGACATCCAGGTTTTCGAATGAGAAACAGGGATTGGCGGCCAGGGACGTCTTCAATGCAATTTGAGCGCTCGCCGGCGGCAGACTGTCTGCCGTCAGAAAGCCCGGAAAATAGGTGACGTGAGCTATGACGCGGGCGTAGGCGGGGTCCTGGGCGTGCCCGTGCCGGTGCCAGTCTGACGGATGAACGTGAATTTCCACGTCGCCGGCCAGGCGCCGTCGGTCAGGGCCGACCCGCAAAGTCGCGCCAAGGAAATCGGGGCCGGATTCCAGGTTCCAGCGCCCGGTATATTCCACCACGATATCGTCTCCCTGTTCCGATTGCAGGAGCGCGGGGCGTACGGCGTCATCGAACCAGACGCATTTCAGGTGGCGTTCGGTATAGGCAAACACCTCCGCGCGCCGGTGTTCCCGGACGGTGCGCGCCGTTACCGACTTGCCTGGGCGTAACGCTCCGGCGTAGCCTGGTACCAGTAGCCGATAGGCATCCGCCCGGGGAAAACGGGATTCAGCAAAGCAGGTATTGATGGCCATGGTCCAGTTCTTCTCCAGCATGAATGGCTTTGCGGCGGAAAATAGCGCGCCAAATTGTGCTTTGCGTCATATTTTGGTTGCGGCCAAGGGCCGCGCTAGGAGCCAGTTTCAAAACTCAGCAAGATTTACTCCGATTTTTGGCATTGATCAATACTTCTTGTCAGGGTACATTTTTTACCCATGCAGAGCGATACCGACAAACGGATGATTCAGGTCAGCCATTTAACCAAGCGATTTGCTTCGACCGTTGCGATCGACGATGTATCGTTTGAAGTCCAGCGCGGAGAAATCGTGGGATTTCTGGGTCCGAACGGGGCGGGAAAGACGACGACCATGCGCATTCTAACCGGCTACCTGGCGGCTACGGAAGGCCGGGTGTTCATTGACGGCTTGGATGTATTCCTGCAATCGCTCGAAGTGCGCCGGCGCATCGGGTATTTACCGGAAACGGTGCCGCTGTATCCCGAGTTGCGGGTGGATGAATATCTGACCTTCCGGGCTCGGTTGAAAGGCGTGCCGCGGCGGAAGTTGCGCGCCCGGCTGGAAGATGTGAAGGAGATGTGTGGGTTGAACGATGTCGCGCGGCGTATTATCGGCCAGCTCTCCCGGGGGTATTGGCAGAGGGTGGGACTGGCCGACAGCCTGATCCATGATCCGGAGTTGCTGATTCTCGATGAGCCGACCATCGGCCTGGATCCGAACCAGATCCGTGCCGTGCGCGAATTGATCCGGAATCTCGGACGGCGCTATACGATCCTGCTTTCCACGCATATATTGTCCGAAGCGGAAATGGTCTGTCAGCGCGTAATGATCCTTCATCGGGGTAAAATCATTGCATCGGACTCTCCCGCCGCCCTGATGGGATTGTTCCAGGGAAACCCCTGTGTCGTGGCGGAGATTTTCGGGCCCCGTGATGCGGTGTTACCCCAGCTGAAAAACCTGGCCGGCGTGGCGCGGGTATCCTGCCAGGTCGGGAGTGAGCCGTTGGCGGGCGCAGGGTCCCTCCCGGCCTGGAATCGATTCCGGATCGAGGCGGTCAGGGATGAGGAAGCCCGGGCGGCGGTCTTTGATATGGTGGCGCAGAACCGGTGGGCGTTGCGTGAATTAAGCGTGGAGAAACGGAATCTGGAAGATGTCTTCGTTCACATGACGGCCCAGGGCGAAACAAACGGAGACAATCCATGATGGTTATTTTCATTCTGTTCCGGCGTCAATTGACGGCTTATTTTTTCTCGCCGATGGCATATGTGACGATGGTGGTTTTTCTGACGGTGGCCGGCTTGAGTTTTTGCCGGCTGATTTCCCAGAGCATGGAAGAAAGTCTTAAAATTGGAGACCTGCTGTTCGGATCGATGCTGTTCTGGCTCATGGTGATCGTCTCGATCACGCTGATCACCATGCAGGTTTTTGCGGAAGAGAAGCGGAGCGGAACTCTGGAAAGCCTGCTTACCGCGCCGGTTACGGACACCCAGGTTGTCGCGGCGAAATATGCCGCCGCCCTGGTGTTTTTCGCGATCATGTGTGCCCCAACGGCCTTGTATGTCGTTGTTCTTCGTCTGTTCACCGCGACGCTGGAAGGCATGGACCTTGTGCCGGTGGTGACGGGCTATGCCATGCTGATGCTCATCGGGGCTTTTTTTATCGCCTTCGGTCTTTTTGCATCGTCGTTGACCCGGAGCCAGTTGGTTTCGGCCATGCTGGGATTTGGCGGCATCAGCCTGTTCTTTTTTGCCGATACCTTTCAATTTTTGGGGCATGGTGGTTTCGGAAGCCGGGTGCTGGATTACCTGTCGAGCGTTCAGCACATGGTGGATTATACCCAGGGGATTGTGGATACCCGGCCGGTGGTATTATATCTGTCCGGCATTGTCTTTTTCCTGTTTGCCGCCGTGAAAGTGATCGAGTCGAGACAATGGAAATAAATTATATAGCCCAAAGGATGAAAAGCCAAGTGGAAGAAATGAATTGATGGATGAGACAATATGAATCGGCGCTTGAAAGGTAAACGGTGGGTGGCAGGTATCAACGCGGGCGCGGCGCTGTTGCTGGCGGCCGCGTTGGCGGTGGCCTTGAATGTCCTGGCCGCCCGGCATCCTTTTCGAATGGATCTCGGCCGCTATCCTTATTATACCCTGTCTGAAAGGACACGGGAGCTGTTAAAGACGCTGGCCACGGATGTCCGCGTGATAGTTTTCCTCAGTTCGGAACATGATCTGTACCGGGATATCCGGCGCCTGTTTAAAGAATATGAATATGCATCGAGCCGTATCCGGGTGGAATACATTGATCCCCATCGCGATCTGGCCCGGAGCAAGGAGTTGGTCCTGCGCTATGACGTCACCGGGCCAGATGTCGTGGTGTTTGCCTCCGCTAGCCGGAAGCAAGTCGTGCCGGTCAAGGATGTCGCCGATTATGATTATGTTCCCATGCTGTCCGGCCGCCCCAAGGTCATGACGGCATTTCGGGGGGAACAGCTTTTTTCATCGGCGATTCAAGGTGTTATGCGGACAAAAAACCCCTTGGCGTATTTTCTGACCGGACATGGGGAACGGCAGATTGCCAACTATGACCAGTATTCAGGTTATTCCATCGTGGCGCGAAACCTGCAACGGGACAATATCGAGGTCAAGACGCTGAATTTGGGAGAAACGCCGGCTATTCCCAAGGATTGTGATGTTCTGCTCATTGCCGGTCCGAACCGGCGATTTACCCGCGCCGAATCGGATATGATCAAAGGCTATCTGGACAACAGCGGCCGGGTCATGCTGTTACTGGATGCGGGAACGGATGTCGGCTTGGGCGGCCTGCTGGAGGCTTGGGGCATTCGTCTGGCTGAAGACCGGGTGGTGGGATTGACCTTGACCGGACGGGAATTGCTGGTGACGATCTATGGCAACCACCCGATTACTGATCGCTTGGTATTGGCGAATGTGGCGACGATTTTCAATGGTCCTCGTTCCCTTCAGCCGCTGGCCGCCACCAATGCGCCCCTCACTCAGTCGGCCGATAAGCCGCGGTTGACCGTGCTGGCATCCTGCTCGGAGCAGGGCTGGGCAGAGATGTCTCCGAATCAGAGTCCGCCCAAGTTTGACAGTGGGGTTGATCGTCCCGGACCTGTTCCGGTGGCGATGGCGGTGGAGAAGGGGCCGACGCTCGGGATGGATGTTGAAATCAAGCCGAGCCGGATGGTCGTGGTTGGGGATTCGTCGCTCGTCTCCAATGGTGCGTTGTTGGCGGGCTATAATACCGATTTGTTCATGAATGCGATGAATTGGCTCCTGGAGCGGAACGACAGTCTGCCGATTGCCGCGAAAAAGCCGGGGAGAATACACATTATCATGAGCCGGAAGCAGTTTCAAATCACCCACGGCATAATCGTAATCGCGATTCCGGCCATTGTCGCTCTTACGGGATTGCTGGTGTGGCTGAGACGGCGAAGATAATTTGGAATTTTGGCTTCGGGAATCAGGTATGCATTTAAAAACCACATTATTCCTTCTGCTGGCCCTGAGCATGGTTGTTGGCGTCATCTGGATGGTGGATTTGGCGCGGGAGCCGGCCGATCAGACGCCGGCGGAAGAATTGAGACTGCTGGCCATTGAGCCGGAAAAGATGGTGTATGTGTCGTTTTATTGGGAGGGCGAGTTTATTGAATGCATGAATGAACGCGGCCAGTGGATGATTCGTAAACCGGTGGCGGCGCGGGCCGATGCCAGCAAGATCAACCGTATTCTCGCGGGGATCGAGATGCTTCCCCAGGGGGAAACAATCACTCCGGCCCAGCGTCAGGTGCGGGGACTGACGCTGAATGATTATGGATTAACCAAACCCCGCGCCCGCATCGTTCTAGGCGACCCGGATAAGCGATATCTCCTGGAGATCGGCAATGAGTCGCCGCTGAAAAATGCGGTCTATGTCCAAATCGATCAGCAGGACTGTATCGTGGCCACGTCCACGAATATTCTGGGTATTATTCCCCGGCATGTTGCGGAACTCCGGGATACCCGCTTATTGCAAGGATCGCCCTCCTATGTCCGACGCCTGGAAATCAAGCGAGCGAATAGGCCCCTGGTTCAGATTGTCAAGGAAGGGGCGGAGTGGATCATGCGCAAACCCGTCGTGGCGCGGGCGGATTGGAGCAAGGTGTCCCGTTTGCTGGAGAATTTGTTTTCCTTGCCGATTCAGGAATTTGTGTCGGAAACCATGTCCGATCCGGTGGCCTATGGATTGAGTGAGGATGAAGCCATGCTGCAGGTCAGTGTGTGGCAGGAGGGCGAAAAGGACGTTGATAAACTGGTGTTTGGGAAAAAAGCCAATGAACAGGGGAGCGTTATCTATGCCGGCCGGCGCGCGTCCGCTTCGGTGTTTACGGTCGATCGGGCTCGGGTGGATGTCCTGGTGGCGGGCATGGCGGAGCTCCGGGATCCGCGCTTGTATTTCATGGCGCCTGAAAAAATGGCCGTGATTCGCATTGAGGAAGGCGAACGGGCTTTGGAATTCAGGAAAAACGGGGAGTCGGGATGGCAGATTGTGGAACCGGCGCAGTGGAAAGCGGACAACCGCATGGTCGCTGACCTGGTCAGCCGCTTGAACACGTTCCGGATCGACCAGGTGATTGACGGCACGAATGTGACCGAAGCGGGCTTGAATCATCCGGCCCATGTCATCCGGGTGGCCGAGGAATATCCTGCTTCGGGAATTACGACCCAGGGAATGGATCCAACGGCGTCAGGGCCGGTCGAAAAGCTGAAACGCATACTCCTGATGAGCGCTCCCCAGCCGGGCAAGGAGTATGTGTTTGCCCGGTTTGAAGATGAACCGCTGATTTATCGGATTTCAGCCTCATCGTCGTCAACGATTTCCATGGATCCGCTCAGCTATCGGGATTGCGCGGTGCTGACCCTGGATCCATCTGCCATCCGGAAAATCACGCTGAAAAAGAACGGAACGGAGCAAGCCGTCGAACGATCCGGAACAGGAACTTGGAAACCAGTTGTGCCGGCTACCGGGGATGCGAATCTGAATGTGGTGACCAATCTCCTGGCCCGGGCGGCGGATTTGAGGGTATTGCGGTTTGAGCGCAGTGATATCAGGGATCTGGCGGTTTACGGCCTCAAGGATGCTCATGCCTCGTTGACCTTCAGCCTCAGCGGCGAAGAAGGTATTCAAAAATCGCTCCTGTTCGGTGAAAATTCGGAGGACTTGGGGGTCTATGCCATGTTCCAGGGCCAGGACATGGTGTTTGTTCTTGAAAAAGCGCTGGTGGACACGATGGTGCAGGAATTGGTCCGTTAGGATGCTGTCGGGTTTAGCCATAGGCTCCTAGAGAGGCGTTGTGTTCCGGATTGTCAAATACACCTTACTGGTCATCGCTCCGATTGTCCTGATGGTGGTGTTGTATCTCAGCCTGCACGGACTGCCGGAGCCATTGACGCGGAATATCGAACGCCAGCTCCAGTTCAGCGGCATGGTCTTGAGCCTGGACAAGATCAAGCTGGGAGGTTTTGAAGGGATTATCGCGACCCGCGTTTGCTATCATCGCAAAGGGGATATCGGCGCGCCGGTATTTGAGGCCGAAAAAATAGTTTTGCAATGCGATCCGCTACGTTGGATGAAAGGAGGACCCGGCGTCACCGGCGCCAAAATCAAGAATGGCATTTTCCGGCTCATGATCGGCGCGGGCGCCGAAGCGGCCGCCGCCGGTCCGCGCGTCCTGATGTTTGACCGGTTGCAGGCCCATGTGAAATGGGATCAGTTGCCGGAAATGCGCGTTGAAGAGTTGTCCGCCCATCTGGCCGGTATTAAAGTAACGGGCCGTGGCATTCTGAACATAGCTGCGCCTGCCCCGGGCGAGCCGTCGCCCTTCCCCGCTTCATCTGCTCCGATGCCGGTTCCTTCCGACCAAGCCGAAGGCCGTATCAGTCCGCTGGTATTGGAAGTCCTGCAAGTGTGTCAGGCCGTTCGTCTGAAAAATCCGCTGAATGCCGAGGTGGTGTTTTGGATTGATTCTACGGATGTTCGCAAACTGGTACTGCATATAAAAATGGATTCGCGGAACACAGAGGTGGGTCCATGTAGCGTAGAAGCATGGCGGGCTCGAATCGGCGTACGGGGAATGGCGGCCAAGGGGTTGCTGGAAATTAAAAACGGCAACCTGCAAGGGGTTTGGGTTGAGAAAGCAGCCTGCCGGTTTGCCTGCGATGACCAGGCCCTGACGATCGAACAGCTCGACGCCGTGGTGGGACGCGGCCCGGGCAAGGGGCCGATGAGCTTATCATTGAAGTATGCATGGATGTCCACTGAATTTGAAGGCCAATGGGCAGCGGAGATGAATCTTCGGGCGCTACTGCCCCTGTTGCGGCAACAGTATCCCTCGCAAGCCTGGATTCTGGAAGCCTTTCAATTTGCCAAGAGTCCGCCGGATGTGAAGACCACGTTCAGGGGGCGATGTAACCCGACATTTTTTCTCGATCTGGATAGCCGGACCCATGCCTATGATATGGCTTATTACGATGTGCCCTTATCCGAGGTGCAGGTTTCGGTGGCGGTGGCGTTGGCGGGGACCAACGGTGTTGTTGTGACGCTGACGCCCATGGCGGCAGTCCGTCCGGAAGGTTCGGGCCAGGGATGGGTTCGCGTGGACTTGGGGGCGCAGGCGGTGAGCTTTGATGCTTCGTCCACCCTGAACCCTTATGCGGCGGCTAAAATGATCGACCCGTTTATTGACCGCCTGGTTCGGCAGTTCCGTTTTGAAGGGCCGGTCCGGGCCACTGGCTGGGGGACGATCGGATTTGCGGATACGCGGCTGGACGATATGGACCTGATGATTGAGGCCCGGCGCGCGGGCTGGGGGATGTTCCTAGCCGATACGTATGCGCTGGATCTTCGCTTGGTGGGAGACCATACCGAAATCACGGATATCCGGGGCACGATCTACGAAGGGCAGTTCGACGCCCGGGCCTCCGTGTACATGGTCCCGGGGGGCGCCCTTATGCGTTATGAAACCGAAGCGGATGTCCGGGATGTTGATTTCAACCAGGTGATGGAAGTCCTGGCGGGCAAGCCCACGGAACTCTACGAGGGAAAATTATCCGCCCATGTCGATCTGGAGGGGGCGATTGGCGAGGGGCAGGGACGGAGCGGCCGCGGCACGGGATGGGTGAAAATCACCGATGGTCGCATTTTCCAGATTCCCTTGTTTGGCGGGCTGTCAGATTTCCTGTCCCGGGTGATCCCCGGGATGAGCGCCCTCCTGCGCCAGACGGATGTCAAGGCCTCGTTCGTGATCGGGGACGGCAAGATCCATTCTGATGAAATCCTGATCGAAGGCGATGTGCTTAGTCTGGTGGGCAAGGGCGATTACGCCCTGGATGGAACACTGGATTTCACGATTCAGGTCAAGTTGTTGCGCAAGCATACCCTGGCCGCGAACGTGTTTCGCTTTGTGACCAACCCGGTCAGTAAAATGCTGGAGTTCCATCTGGGCGGAACCGTGGCCTCACCCCGCTGGAGACCGGTCAATATCCCCAAGGAAGTTTTTTTGATATTTGATTAATGAAAGTCTGCATTAAAACATACGGCTGCCAGATGAACGAGCGGGACAGCGAACGGATTGCTGTTTTCCTGCGACGCCGGGGGTATGTCCTGACGCGATGGGAAGCTGAAGCCGATGTCATCATTGTCAATACCTGCAGTGTCCGGGAAAAGGCGGAGGATAAAGCCTTGGGAAAAATGAGGTTGTTGATTGCGTCCAAAGAGGAGCATCCGGATAGGATTGTCGGCGCGGTGGGCTGCATGGTTCAGCAGATGGGTCGCGGTATTTTTCGCAAGGCGCGGGGCCTGGATTTTGCGGTGGGAACACGCAGACTGGCCCGGGTGCCAGAAGTTCTGGAGGCGGTCCGGGCCGGTCGGCGGCCGATCTTCGATGTCGGGGAGGAAGGCGGTCGTGAAGACCAGGGTGTCCATGAAGCCGGCCGGGTGACGGCGTTTACCAGCATTCTGTTCGGGTGCAACCGGCATTGCTCCTATTGCGTGGTCCCTCGGGTCCGCGGTGCGGAATGGAGCCGTCCGGCGGCGGACATTATTGACGAAATCCGCACGCTGGTTCATCACGGGTTGAAGGAAGTCACGCTCCTTGGCCAGAGCATCATGTCCTATGGCCGTGCTAATCTGGTATGGACGGATGGGTATCGTTCGGCCCTGGGGTTTACCGAATCCCTGCCGCAATTGCTGGAGGCATTGCAGGGCATTCCGTGGTTGGAACGGATTCGTTTTACGTCCGGCCATCCATCCGGCTGTACTTTGGAATTGATCCGGGCCATGGCTGAACTCCCGTCGGTGTGCGAACATCTTCATCTGCCGCTGCAATCCGGATCGGACCGGATACTCGACCGGATGAACCGCGGTTATTCGGCCGCCGACTACCATAATGCCGTGCGGCGTCTGAGAGCGGCCTTGCCGAAGGTCGCCATCACCACGGATGTGATCGTGGGCTTTCCGTCGGAGACCTTGGATGATTTTGAGATGACGCGCGCGTTAATGTCGGAAATAGGATTTGATAACGCGTTTATTTTCAAATACAATCCGCGCCCGGATACACCAGCAGCCTGCTGGCCGGACAATGTGCCGGAAAAGGAGAAATTACGCCGTAATCATGTGCTCCTCGATGAACAGAACCGGTGCTGTCTTGCGTTGAACCAGGCCTTGGTGGGAAACGAAGTGCAGGTGCTGATCGAGGGACAAAGTCGGCGGAATGCGGCGCGTTGGACGGGCCGGACCCGGACAAACAAGATAGTATTGATCGATGCCTCGTCCGCGTTGCGGCGCGGCGATCTGCTCACCGTCCGGATTGATAATGCGAAAATACAGACATTGTATGGTACAGTGAAACAATGAATGCATTATCTGTCATAACCCTTGTCTTGGGTGCCCTGATTCTTGGATGGCACCTGGTTTTGGGCCTGGTCCCGAAAAAAGCAGGAGTCGGCCTGACCGGATTTCCCCGGAACATCTGGGCCGGCCGCATATTGGCGGCTGTCGCCGTCGTCTGGGTGGCCTTCCTGGTATGGCAAGCCGACATCGCCTGGCTGGAACGATACCGGCTTCTGATCTGCGTTCTCTCTCCCGTGGCTTATGTGCTGGTTATTATGTTCGTGGATGAACTGCTGGCGGTGCGGGCCCTGGGCGGACTTTTTCTTCTGTTCCCGGCGCTCATTCTGGATGCGGCCTTTGGCAATTCAGCCCCCAGCCGTTTGGTAATGACCGTAGTTGCTTATGGGCTGGTGATTATGGGCATGATCCTGGTCTGGAGTCCTTATATGTTCCGGAAAATGACCGCTCCCTGGGCCGGCAATCCCAGGGCCTGTCGGATTGTGGGAGCGGCGGGATCGGTGTTGGGGCTCGGTATGGTTCTGCTGGGGTGGTTTGGCTATCAATAATAAATTCTACCGGGTAGAATTTATGCGTATTCTTGTTTTTCGGGGCGGGGCCATCGGTGATTTCATCCTGACCTTGCCGGTGTTCCATGCCTTGCGTCAGGTCTGGCCGCGGGCGGAGCTGACCCTGGCGGGATATCCGCGTATCGCCGAATTGGCCAGGGTTGCCGGATTGGTCGACCGGGTGCTGGATATCAATGCCGCAAGGTTCAGCGCCTACTTTGTTCCTGAACCTCTATTGCCGCTTCAGGAGTCGGATTTTATCCGATCGTTTGATCTGGTTATTTCCTATCTTCACGATCCCGATGGCGCTTTACGCTCGAATCTCATTCAGTCTGGAGCCCGGCGCGTCATCTGCGTGTCCCCGCAGGTCGCTTCAGGGCATGCTGTCGATCACTTCCTGTCCGCTCTGGAGCCGTTGGGGCTACCTGATCTCTGTGCTTCTAAGGAACAAGATTTACCTTTTGCCGTAACACGTTGTTTTTCAACACGTAGTGGTCGAACTTGCTCGAACCCAAAAACCGGACGGGCGCAGCAAGCTGTGCCCCTACGAAGGCACGATACCAACACCACCAGTTATTTTCCTGCTGGGGGAGGCGCCCCGTCGCCTATTTTGCTGGATATTTCTCCAGATCTGCAAGCCGCTGGCCGAACCAAGTTGAATTCACTCGGACTTAAGGGTCCCGTCATCGCGATCCACCCGGGCAGTGGCAGTGTGAAGAAAAACTGGCCGCTCCTGTCTTTTCTGGCCCTGGCAGGAAAGATTCAGCAAGCCCGCCTGGGACGTGTCCTCTGGATCGTGGGGGAGGCCGACGAAGCCATTGCCCATGCCTTGATAGTAGAGTTCCCGCCCCACTGCGGGGTGGGATTTTCATGCCATAGGAAAATTCGCCAAGGCGGAAATAGGGCGGAAACATCTGTTATGGATGCTGTAGGCCGCCATACCTGCCTGCGCCAAGGCTATGGTGGGCAGGGCATGGCGGCTCAGGCGCCTGCATCCCGCGTAACGCTGGACAAGTCCTATGCGGGCCTACAGAAAAAATGCGATCAGTCAAAGAAACTGTTGCAGGAATGGAGCGGCCTTACCGGTAACACGCCGATTCTGAAAGACTGTTCTCTTCTGGAAGTGGCTTCCGTATTGAGCCAGTGCCGGGGCTACGCGGGCAACGATTCCGGCATCTCGCACCTGGCGGCGGCAGTGGGAATCCCGACCGTGGCGTTGTTTGGTCCGACTGATCCGGAAGTCTGGGGACCGCGGGGAACGAAAGTGTCCATTCTCCGTGGCCGGCCGCCGACGACGAAAGGATTGGCGCGGATCCCGGAGGATGACGTTTTTCAGCGCTTACAAATTTTGATGAAATCAGATCGGCGGCCAGAGTCCGCCGCTACAGGGGGAAATTGCGGCGACCTCCGGTCGCCGTAGTGGAAAAGGATTGTAGCGGCGACCTCCGGTCGCCGTCAGTATCAACGCGTTGTCCCTGTCATTTCAGCCACCCGCCGACGATGACTTCCGGGGGCACCTCGGGGTTCAAAGGATCCCAGGCCGGGTAGCCGGTGCCGGGGTGGATTTCGATGCTATTCCTGATATCCGTGTATCCGCCGGAGATGACCCCGCCGTTGATGGTGGTATTGTTCCGAAGAATGACATTCACCACGGCATACATGACGCCATTCAAGGTTGTATGATTGTGGATGTCAATAGTACCGGTGCTCAGCACTGAGGGCATATTGGAACTGCCGGGAAAACTGGTCTGGGTGAAATGGTTTACGATAGTAACGTTTCCATTCGCCACGATGGTGCCCGCGAAGGAACTGTTGTTGTCGATGGTCAAAGTGCCGTTGACGTACAGGATGCCGTTGGCGGGAGACGCGATCGGATTGCCGGACAGGGTTTGATTGCCCTCCAGATAGGTCCCGTTGTTGGTCGCCATCTGCCGGTAACTGTCGAAATTGAACGGTCCGGTGGGAGGGATGGTTGAAATCGGCGCTCCGTTACTGATGGTGCCGGTGACACCCGAGCTCCCGCTGACCGTGCCGCCGGCGCTGACATTGCCGTAGACATCGCCGTTGGCCAGGATAACATCACTGTTGGCATGCACGTTGCCATAAATGTCGTACGCTCCCGTGGCTAAAGTGATCAGTCCGTCGGACAGGATGGCGGAGTTGATGTCATAGAGTTCGTTCCAATGCGTTTGGATCGTGCCGAGCAGTTCCATGATTGTCCGGTTGGAAGAGTCCATATAAATGCCGTCGCTGGTAATGAGCACGTTGCCGTTCGTCTGGAGCTCGGTTCTCACATAGTAAATGCCGTTGGTGAGAAACGTGGCTGCGTTGGTAGCGTTCTGCCAAAGAGAATAGTTGGAGCCGAGCTTGGCGACCATATCGGCGATGCCGGCTTCCGCGACCGCCTGCGCCTGGGCCGTTTGCACCGTTCGCTTGATGCGGTGCATGGACTGGCTCGACAACACGACCATGGTGAGTCCCGCGAGCATGAGAATCAGCGAGACGCCGAGAATGGTGATCAGCGCCGATCCCTCGTGGCCATTATGCGGGGCGTGGTGCTTTCCGATATCCTGATGTAGAGTGCGCATAACACCCTCCCTTCTTATTTATTCGTATTCAAAGGCCGGACTTCCATGGTTCCCTGTGCCGTAACGGTCCCAAAGGTCCCTTGCTTGAAAATCTCCATCTCGATCTCAAGACCTTTAATGAACGATTGCCCGTCCACGGTGGCGCTGACGATGCCATAGGTGGGCCCCTTGCTGAAATCCACCTGCAGGTCCACCAGGCCCGTCGGCACATCCCAGGCAATCGTGACATCCCGTAGAATCGCGCTGTTGGTGTGGAGCCCAGCGCACCCGAACAGGGCTTCATACTGGACGTAGCGTCCCGGCGAGAGGCTGGCGAGACTGTTGACACCGTTGCATAACTGGAAATAGCCGGTCTCCAGCCAGGCGCCGGCATCGCTCAAGTCGGGTTGATTGCCACTGCGGACGCGAATGTCAATATCAGCTCCCTCCGCCAAATATTCCACGTGAGTCCATTTAAGCGTCTTGTAGGCGGGATTGGCGATATGGGTGTCGAAAATACCGGAGCGATATAGACCACTGGCCGGATAGCGCACCTCCAGCGCGCTGACTCCGATGATGAGATTGGTTGCGGCGCCTCCCATGGCGGACATGAATGGGACTGTGCTGTTGGCCCACCCCCGCGCGTTGTTGAACACCTCGGCGTCCGTATGCAGATCGAATTGGACCAGGTAATTATTTGTCTGATCAATGACGTATCCCGATACCCAATCGCTCCAAGCGTTCGATCCGGCCAGAATTTTTTTATTGGAACCGCTGCCGAAATACAGGTCGGATGTCGTGCCCGCCACGGCGTTGGTTCCGGAAGCCTGTCTCGAAATCTTCGCGTTCTCGATGAATAGATTTCCATTAGTGCCGGCTTCAAATTTTACCCGGACCCATTCGCCGTTCATGGTAATCGCCGCGGCTGGATTGGTTCCTCCATAAATAATATTGATAACCGCCGGCGTTGTATTCGGCACGTCCACCGAGCCGATCATGCTCTCGGTGCATCCTTCGGCGGTCCAGTTGGTGCCTTTGTCCATGGAAATGACGGTATCCGGGATGAATGGGGGGAAGGCGATGAAACTGTCATCGGTTTTGCGGCTGACGTTGCTGACGATGATGCCCGGCGGGTTGTCAAAATTGGCGTCGCACCAGAGGTCATTCGGCACCGCGAAGGTGATACTGTTGCTGACGGCAACGCCACGATACGTCAACTGGCAGTTTCCGCTCCAGGTAGCCCCGTTGCTGGACATATCCTGGGCCACCACCGTGCCGCCGGACAGGGAATAGGAATAATACGGGCTGATGGGATGCCCGTTGAGCGGCAGATAAATCTCGCCCTCCCGGCGGCTGGCACTCGGGCTGAGGGAAAACCAGTCGAAGCCGACGTCGTAACTGGCGCTGGTATTGTTCGTGTTCTTGCCCTCGATGGTGAAGGTCAGGTTGTGGGGGCCGTTGCTGAGCACGACGCTTCCCCAATTAACCGTCTGAGCCTTGCAATACGTGGGGGAATAGCCGTCGAATTGCATTTCGGGCGGCCGGATGCGCAGGTTAACCAGATTGCGGAAAATGACCTGCTCGTTGACACTTTCACCCGTAAGACAGGTGTTCGTGCCCTGCACAACGCTCTGCAGCTGCGTATAAAGCTCGGCCGGCGTGGCGTTGGTTTTACGCGGACTGAACACCGTACGTCGGAACTGGTCCGGACTGCCCGGATGCACGTGGTAAACGACGGTTTGCGTCCACCGGATCTTACCGGTGCTTTCCCGCATGAGCAGACCGTTGGTATCCACCGTGGACATGGGGAAACTGATGGCCGTATATTCCGCGGCGTTGGCGGGGTAAAACGCCATCAATCCGATGCCCACGCTGGACAGGCGCAGGTCCTGGCGGATACGCTCCATGGCCCGTTCCAAGTCCATATTGATCTCATTTTTCACGGATTCCGTTTGCCAGGCGCGCAGGCCATAGACGAAGGTGGACAGGGTGCCGGCGATGACTATCACCGTTACCGCAGTGGCAATCGCCGCCTCGACCAGGGTGAATGCCCTGGATTTTTCCAGCACAGGCTCGATGCGTTTTTCGTAAATATTTTCCGTATTGCGCCCGGTCCGGCTGGGCAGGGTCGGAAAAATCCAAAGCTGACGAAGATGGTCTATGTTTTTCTGCATGGTCTGGGTCCCTTGACGCGGCGCCTGCTGTTCCGATGCGTAATAATTTAATCCGTATAGGTAGCGCAGGCTTTACGCCTGCGATCCGGTCTTTGCTACATCTTATCGGTTATCAGGGTGTTCATCTCCACCGGCAGGGCGCTACTCGATCGCCGTGCGCCGGGATAATAGACTTGGACCATGACCCTGTACAGGTTTGGCGTGCCATTGGTGTATGCGGCAACGACGGTGGTTCGTTTGTAAATGCCCGAGGACGTTATGTTACCATCACCATCCACCGGCATCTGGTTTTCGCTTAAAAGGGGCAGGCTCGAGTATTCGAATGTCCTGGCGCGCTGAATCCGGTTCCTGGCAATGGTCATGGCCTTGTAGTAATCGCAGGCCAACTGCTGGGAGCGCATGGAGGCGATGGCCGAGTTCAGAAAAAAGACGCAGAAGATGACGAAAATGATGCTGGCGACCATCACTTCGACCAGGGTGAACCCTTCATTCGATTTTGATTTCTTAATCATGTTGCCCTCGGCGCTGTCGCTGTCCGGTTTTCCGGAGCATGGCCTGTTTCCGGAGATCTTGAATCATCGAATTGATTGCCGCTAATAAGGCATTGGATTTGAATGCTCCAGATCCCGGATTACTTCTTTGGGAACTCCCGAGGTCCCCGCCTGTTCCAGCAACTCTTTTTTAGCCGCCTCAATAATTGCTTTCCGCTGTTTTTCACGTTGTTCCCTGATTTCAAACGGCGCGTCAAGCTCAAGGTGGCGTTGAAGCGCCTCCAATGATGCGATTCGCGCTTTTTTACGTTGTTCCCTGATTTCATTCGGCTCGGCAAACGTCGCCGGCTGACTTGAGGGGGACGAAGCTGTCTGTGAATTTTCAGGAACAGATACCGGCAATGCTCCCTGCGCCGGGTGATTTTCGGGAACGGAGAATGGCGGCGTGGCCACGGGAGCAAGATTGGGCGATGTTTGCGCTCTTAAATTATCGGAGGCCGACGATAGCAGCGTGCCCGCGGGTGGTTTTGGATGAATGCCAATGGTTTCCGTGTTTGGTTGTATGGCGGCCGAAAGGGATGAGGATGAACGCAGTGCGCCGATAATGGAGCGCACCGTCAAAACCAGCATCACCATTACCAGAATGCTTCCACCAATCAATAGTAATTTCAAATTCAGCGGAGTAACAGACTTGGGAATGGATGGTATGTTATTTTTCATGGCACAATAACTTCTCTCCAATTATTCCAAGTATAGGCATTATTCACATCCGGATAGAAGGGGGGCGGGTCGGTGGCAAATCTGGCATCAAAAACCCAGTTATCTTCTGAAAATCCGGTGAATGTGGAGCCCCCCCAGTAACAACCTTCCACCCCGAAATTGTTTTCTACAATACCGCCATAAACCGTCAGGAGCCCGCTGTCGGGCCGCGTCAAAAAATTTTGCACATAAAAACCGGCGTACCAACTGGAGGTAGGGTTACAGGCAATGATATGGGCATAGATGTTCAAATCGTTGGGCGCGTTGGTCATGACCACCACATCGCGTCTGGCGATAAGACCAATGGCGTCATCCGAGTTGTTTGTGGGGTGGACGGCATAGGTGATATGATTGGTAATTCTGATATCTTGATCGGCCACGACGGTCAACCGGCCGTTAAAGTTGGCGCCGCCGATCTGAACCGTGCCGGTGTTAGCTCCCGATGACGCTATGTAAATCATGCCCGTACCGAGAAAGTCGGGATGGTTGGTGACGTAATTCACGTTGGTCCATCCCCGCTGGGCATTGGAGATAAACACGTTGGTATTCTGCAAATTAATGCTGGTCGCTCCGGTGACAACCAGCCCCGCCAAAGTTTGCAGGCAGGAATTGGGAGACCCCGTGTTGGTGAAGTTGACGTTGAGCGTTTGGACAGGCACGCCCAGCTGAAATCCCAGATTAAAGATCGCGGCGGCGCTCCAATTTCCCCATGTGGCGGCGGCGCTGGTGACCAGTGCGTTAAAAGTCGGATTGCCCCAAAGATTAATCCGATCATTGGCGTGGACCGGGCCATTAAAGACAGAAGGGCCCATAAAATAATTTCCCCCGGGGTTATGATCATACCATACGGCATATCGGGCCCAGGTATCTTGGCGAACCCCGGTCATAATCACGCTTTTTTTAAATCCATTGACCTCACCGGTGGAGGCAATAGTGTACCAAGTCTGGCCACCGCCGCCGGCGACCGAGTTGATCGCGACGCTATAGGCTCCATTGCCGATTGAACCCGTGATGGAGTTGGGAGGGGCTCCTGCGCTATTCCGGATGCAGGAGACGGCCCGCTCTGCACCGCCTTCGGCCACGTAAAAAGCCTGTTCCAGACATTCCTGCCGGTTGGCCAGCTTCAACTGGAAACTGCTTTCGCTCAGCAGACCCAGGGCCAGAATAGCTGCAATGGCTGTGAAAGCGACCACGGCGACCAATACCACGCCGGAATTGTTGTTTGTGTTCATGGATCGCCTCATTCCTTACGGTTTCGCATCAGCACAAAGGTGCTCATCTGGTTCGTCGAGGTCAACCGGCCTTCCTTTCGGAGCAGGGTCAGTCGGATGTTGACCCCGGATGCATTGGTCGCAACGACGGCAGCGGACACATAATTGCAGATCAACTGGCGGGTCTCGCGATGGGGGGCGGACAGTGGTTCTTCCACCCATAAGACAATATTGCTGGCCTCTTTGTTGAAATCAATCCAGCGTTCCCCATCAAAGGCATTAGAACAGGTAATACGCCAACTGCCGTCGGGCGAGCCCGGATTCAGAAAATGCGCGGGATCGCCGGGCGCCGGAGGATAAACATGGTCAGTACCCGTCCACATTCCTTTCTTGTTTTCATATTTGATACTGGACGCCGTCCGCAGTCCGTTGTTGGTTCCTATTCCATAAACCAGCCGCGACATGGCAAGGTCGCATTCCCGGTTGACCGTCATGCTCAAGGACGTGGCATGCCACATCTTTTGACACATGATATAGACGCTGGTGGCGCCCGCCATGGCCAGGCCAAACAACACTGAGGCAATCATTAGTTCGATGAGCGTAAAGCCCTTGGGTTGCTTTTGAAAAGGTATTCGGACGCGACAGAGCGCGTCCCTCCATCTGAAAAATGGATGGATGTTGGAGGGCCACGCTCCGTCGTGGCCGTTCTTCAACGCCTTGTTATGGGCATTTTTCATTGGTGCAACTCCGAACTCAGCGATCCCACGAGGCTGACCGTGGATTTCATTTTCATGCCGGCATTGGTCCAACTGTTGGTCATATAAATATTTTTAACAACGATGCCCGGAGTCTGGGTGATGGTGGCGACAAAGTAGGACACGTTCGGCGCCGAGCTTGTCAAATGCAGGCCATTGCTTAATAGGGTGGAGCCATACACGGAGGATAACAAGGTTTCCATGGCTATCCGGGCGGTATGAACCGCTTCCATGCGGTTGTCGGAAATCACGGCCGACCGTTTGGCCTGAACGAAAGCGCCGACAAACAGGGAAAGAGAGATAATCAATAGTGCTATCGCGATCACCACTTCCACCAATGTAAACCCTTTTTTCATAATCTCTACCCAACCTTCATCAGTAACGACAAAACCCTCAGCGAGTAGAATAATCCTTACCCATTAATTAAGCATGAATCATACCATGTCAATTTTATGGCAAAAACAAGCGTGATATCACCGTATTTTGCCCAATCAGGCTTGGGAACGGCTGCTACACTCTTATAATTAAGAATAAATTGGACAGGCAGAAACTTCTTATCACTCGCTGAACATGCCTGACTATGGAACAAAGACACGCTAACCCTAATAGTTTTGCATTTTTGTTGATATTTGTCAATGAGTCTGTGCGGGACGGTTCCGGTGGGTTTTCCAGTATTGGCTGGGAGCGATACCCAGGTGCTGGCGGAATTGGCGGCTGAAATAGTTGCTGTCATTGAAGCCTACCTGCAGCGCAATTTCCGTGATAGTCAGATCGTCGCCAGTGAAAAGCTCGATCGCCTTTTGAATCCGGTAACGGATCAGATAATCGATCGGTGAGGTTTGAAAAGAACGTTGAAAGGCGCGATAGAGCGTACTCGGCGACATGTTTGCGATGCGGGCCAGTTGGTCCAGGGTGAGTGATTCCGTGTAATGGTTTTCCAGGAAATCCAGGGTCCGTCCCAGGCGGAGTAGGGCGCGTGGCGTGGGCGCGCGCATCTGGGAGTAATACCGACCAACGAATCCGACGGCCTGTAAAAAAAGACCCAGGGCTAAACACTTGTATCCCGGTGGTTTCCGATCCAACTCCTGCTGGGCGTTCGTCAAAAGTTCCTGGACCCGGCTTAAGGCCGAGGCCGACAGTCGGCAAAAATGATGTGCACCACCGGCCGACCGGAGTCGCGGTTCCAGTACGAAGAGAGTCCGATAGCCATCCGGAGGAAGTAAATCACGCAGGGGCGGCGCCATGGTTCGGAGATCAAAGAGAACGTTAACCAATTTTAAATGACGAATGTCGCGATAAGCATGTCCCACGCGTTCGGGAATGACAAAAACATCGCCGGCCGTAATGGCATATTGACCATGGGTCATAATATGGCGGCCGCATCCATCCAGCACGATGACCAACTCAACGAAATCATGAGTGTGGAATTTGACATCCAGTTCGTGATGGACAAATAGAATAAATAACGGCATGCCGCTCTGGGAAATAATATCCGCCTGCCGCAGGCGAAAAGCCACCGGCTCACGCCGGCGGGATGGGGTGGCATGGGGAGGAGCCATATGACAACATTGTGCTGGTATTTGAATGGATTGTCAAGGATTGGGGGTGGCTGAATGTGGCAAGGTTCCAGCGAAGAATTATAGATCAATCCCGTCAGTGATGAAAGGAAAAGCCATGAACGCAACCCTGCTGCGCCAGTTTGCCCATCCGTCAAGTCAGTATCGCGGCAAACCCTTCTGGGCCTGGAACGGAAAACTGGAGGAGCCGGAATTGCGCCGCCAGATCCGCCTGATGCACCGGATGGGTCTGGGCGGTTTTTTTATGCATTCCCGCGTGGGATTGGCAACCCCGTATCTGTCTCCGGAATGGTTCCGACTGGTCGGGGCCTGCGTGGACGAGGCCCGGAAACTGGGCATGGAAGCCTGGCTGTATGACGAGGATCGCTGGCCATCAGGCGCCGCCGGCGGACTGGTGACAAAAAACCAGAAATACCGCATGCGCAGTCTGATGGTTCATATCCTGGACAAAGCGGAAGCGTTGAAATGGACGCCGGCCACGGTGGCCGTGTTCACTGCGCGGCTGGATGGTGCGGCAGCGTTTGATGTCCATCGGGTTCCGCAAGGCAGGTTGGTCCCGCAATTGGCGGCGGGCGAAAAACTGATGACGTTCGTGGTGGAATTGCAGGAATGCTGTTCCTGGTACAATGGATACACCTACCTTGACACCTTGAGCCATGCGGCCGTGCGGGCTTTCATCAAGGCGACCCATGAGGCGTATAAGAAGCACAATGGCCAGGACTTTGGCGGCGTCATTCCGGGCATTTTTACTGACGAACCGAACCACGGCAACAAACTTGACTTCGACAACAACACCGGCCATCCGGGCGGACTGCCCTGGACCGGCGCCTTACTGAAAACTTTCCAGAAACGATACGGCTACGATTTGGTTCCCCACCTGATGGAATTGGTTTTTGATGTGGATGGCCGGGGAATGCGCCCGGCGCGTCTGCATTATCATGACTGGGTGACCCATCTCTATGTGGACGCGTTCAGTCGTCAGATTGGCGAATGGTGTGCCAGGAACAAACTGCTCTTCACCGGGCACCAGCTTGCGGAGGACTCGCTCTCCAGCCAGACCAATATGGTTGGCAGTTGCCTGCGCTCCTATGAATTCATGCAGGCTCCCGGCATGGACCTGCTGACCGAACACTGGCGGATTTATGACACGGCCAAGCAGGTCAGTTCCGGGGCGCGCCAGTTTGGCCGCAAGTGGCGCTTGACGGAAACCTACGGCTGTACCGGCTGGGATTTCCCGTTGGCGGGACACAAGGCTCTCGGGGACTGGCAGGCGGCGCTGGGGATCAACCTCCGTTGTCAGCACCTGGCCTGGTACACCATGGAAGGCGAAGCCAAGCGGGATTATCCGGCCGCCATTTTCTATCAGTCGCCGTGGTGGGAGCTGTACCCGAAGGTGGAAGACTACTTTGCCCGCATTAACGCGCTCATGACCCGCGGGGAGGAAGTTCGCGATATCCTGGTGGTGCATCCCGTGGAAAGCATGTGGATGATGTGCCGCGCCGGATGGCGGAATGATGAACAAGTCCAGGCTTATGACCGGATGATCAAAGATCTGCGGGACAGTCTGCTGACGGCACATCTGGATTTCGACTACGGCGACGAAGAAATCCTGGCCCGCCACGCGCGGGTTGTGGCGGGAAAAAAACGCCCCGTCCTCCATGTGGGGAAAGCGGTCTATTCCACTGTAGTCGTGCCGCCCCTCAAAACTATGCGGCGCTCAACCTTCAACCTGTTGAAGCGGTTTGCCGCATCGGGCGGCGTTGTAATCTTCGCGGGCGAACCAGCCGGCTATGTTGATGCGGAGGGATCGGAGGATGTCCGCCGGTTCGCGGCCGGATGCGCCCGCGCGCCGGCGCGCGGCGCGGGCCTGGCCGCCGCCGTTGCAAAATCGGGCCGCCGTGTGTCCATCGCCGATCCCGCCGGCCGCGAAATCGGCGCGGCGCTTTATCTGCTCCGGGAGGATCGGGCTGCGTTTTATTTGTTCCTCTGCAATACCGGCCACCAGGCCAGCCGGCTTCCGCCGGACATGGACGATATTATGGTCCGTGATCGGCGGGCTGCGTTTCCGGAGGTTCGGGTGACAGGGTTTAAAGCTTGCGCCGGCGCGCCTTTGGAATGCAATCCCGAAACCGGCGCTGTGGTTACCGCGGATGCCGTCCGGAAACATGGGCAGTGGACGGTCCGGACCAGTCTGCCCGCGCTGGCCAGCCGGTTGTTCGTCATCCCGAAGCGCAAACTGGCGCGGCGCTTTCCGCGTCCTCCGGTCTATCGGGAGATTCGAAGACAGTTGTTATCCCGAACGCACTGGCCGATTGTCTTGTCGGAACCGAATGTCCTGGCGCTCGATTGGCCCCGTTACCGGGTGGGGTCGGGGACCTGGCGGCCAGCGGATGAAATTCTCCGCGTGGATCGCGAAATCCGGAAGCATTTGAAGATCCCGGAGCGCGGCGGCGCGATGGTTCAGCCCTGGGCCCGGAAAGCCGATCCGGCGTCCCGGCGCGGAACGTTCGAGCTGGCGTATGTTTTTGAAGTGGCGGCGCTCCCAAAGGGACCGCTGTTCCTGGCCTTGGAACAACCCCGGCGCTTCCGGGTGGAAGTGAACGGCGAGGTTTTATCACCCGATGCCGAGTGCGGCTGGTGGGTTGACTTATCGCTGAGAAAATTGCCCGTTGATCCGGTTCTGCTGCGCGCGGGTCGGAATGAAATTCACCTGGCCGGCGAATATGACACTACGCATCCCGGCCTGGAAATTGTCTATCTACTGGGTGAATTCGGTGTAAAACTCCGCGGCGCCGCGCCCATGATGACGGCCCGGCCGGATACGCTGAAGATCGGCGATTGGTGCCGCCAGGGATTGACGTTCTATGCGGGATCGGTCAGTTACCAGTGCTCATTGGTCCCCGATCTGCGCAAGGGCGAGCGTCTGTTTATCCAAGTGCCTTCATATCGGGGCGTGGCGGTGCGCGTGGTTGTCAATGGCCGGCCGGCCGGCGTGATGGCTTGGAATCCTAATGAAGTGGAGGTTACGGAGTTCCTGGCGCCGCAGGGCCAGTCTAATCTCCTGCAGATTGAGGTCATCGGGCATCGCCGTAATTCGCATGGCCCGCTGCACCTGGATCGGAAGTGGCCGGTCTGGACGGGGCCGTTTCAGTTTCAGAATATCGTCGGAGCGGCGTATCAACTGGTTCCCTGCGGACTGATGGCCCCGCCACGCTTGTCCGTGCGCAAAGTATAAGACCAGACTATATCTCGCCAAGGCTATGGCGGGCAGGTAGGATGACAGAATAATTGCCCTCGATTAATACAAGTACGGCCCGAGCAGGCGAACCAGTTCCGGCGGCGGACTGTCGCCCGGGAACCGCTGAATATCTCTGCGGCAAACGGCGCTGAAATGCGCCGTCAGGCGCTCCCGCACGGTTGGGAGCGTCGGGCAGGCGTTGCCGCAAAGGATTTTCAGCGAGGCGACCGGCTCGCCTGCCAATCCGCAAGGGACGATGGCGGCGAATCCCGATAGATCGGGACTGACGTTGAAACTCATGCCATGGAACGTGACCCAGCGTTTCAGTCGGATGCCGATCGCCGCCAGTTTGCCTCTGGTCGTCCAGGCGCCGGTCAGGCCGGAGCGCCGGAATGCGGTCACGCCGAAATCCGCCGCCGTCCGGATCGCGATCTCTTCCAGGTTATAGAGATAACCGCGCGCGTCCGTCTCCTGTTCCCCCAGCCGGATGATCGGATACATTACCAGTTGGCCCGGTCCATGCCAGGTTACGTCGCCGCCTCTAGATGATTTTGCGACCTCGATGCCTTGCTGAGCCAGTGATTCGGGGGAGAGCAGAATATGCCGGGCGCTGGATCGGACTCCCATCGTAATGACCGGCGTATGCTCCAGGAACAGGACGGTATCGGGGATTTCGCCGGTGCTTCGCGCGGCGACCAGGGCGTCCTGGAGTCGGACGCCCTCGGCGTAGGTCAGCGGTTGTTCGAAACATATGGCCCAGGCGGTCATGCTTAGTGAGGGCATTTCATTCGGATGTGAGCTGATCATTGATGGTTGGGAATTTTCATCATATGCAGTTCTGTCGAAATACTGCTACATCACTCATTATCATGGTATGACGATAGTGTAGGCGGGCAGGATGTTCGGCTCAATAATAAAATGCGGAATATGATAGCTGTTTTCGCGGCGGAGATGGAGTTGACTTCGCCGTTCCGTTTGTGCGATGATAACCATCCGAGAATGAGCCGGAGAGGAGGTGCGCATGGAGAACATGGAAAAGCGGATCCGGGATGCTCTGCGGCAGACGCTGGAGGCCACGGATTATCAAGACCTGGGGGCAAAGGAAACGGGAAAAGTCCGCGACAGTTACCGCCAGCCCGGTCGCCGGATTCTGATCACCACCGACCGGATTTCAGCGTTCGACTGTGTGCTGGGAACCATTCCCTTCAAGGGGCAGGTCCTTAACCAGCTGGCGGCGTTCTGGTTTGAGCAGACCCGGACCATCGCGCCGAACCATGTCCTTGATGTGCCCGATCCCAACGTCATGGTGGTCACGGAATGCGAACAATTGCCGATCGAAGTGATTGTCCGGGCCTATATCACGGGTGTCACCAAAACGTCGCTCTGGTACAACTATGAACAAGGCGTCCGGGATTATTGCGGGAATCGTCTGCCCGCTGGCTTGCGTAAGGATCAGAAACTGTCGCGTCCGATCATAACGCCTACGACCAAATTGGAAGCCCATGACCGGCCGATCTCCCGCCGGGAGGCGATCGCGGAGGGCCTGGTGGATGCCGCTGCCTTCGATGCCGCGTCCGACTTGTGCTTGCGGCTGTTCGATTTCGGAACGCGCCATGCCCGCCGGCAGGGACTGATCCTGGTGGATACCAAGTATGAACTCGGCCGCCGGGATGGAAAGCTTTTGGTTTCCGATGAAATCCATACGCCCGATTC
>Ga0180014_1000057_pt1 | contig 30328 bp, 24 predicted proteins | sample KR13_S1_MetaG_FD_116507 | JGI IMG/M metagenome (GOLD analysis project Ga0180014, IMG submission 116507) | Groundwater microbial communities from the Olkiluoto Island deep subsurface site, Finland - KR13_S1_MetaG | ecosystem: Environmental > Aquatic > Deep subsurface > Groundwater | place... | reverse complement strand
GTGGGGATCAACATGCGGTGCGCATGCAAATGGATTCCGCTTGCAATTAATCACGCGAAAACGACAATGAGTTTCAATAAGCGTTTGCCGTTCTTAAACGGCAAGAAATCGGTACTCTCAAGGGTTAACTGTTGAATGGAAAACCTATAATGCTACTGGTGGGTTATAGCATCCAAAGTGAAATGCCAAGCAATCGCAATCATGAATGATGTCTTGAAGCTTAATGTTGTGGCGGAGTTCAACGAGCTGGTGCGTCGTAACAGGCGCAGTTGGAACATGGGCCGCATCCGAAGCAAGGACCCGCGCCCTGAAAAGGCGGTGCGTTCCGCCCTTCACCGGCTGGGTTTTCGATTCGTTCTCCATCGGAAGGACCTGCCGGGCAAACCGAATATTGTCGGACTAACTCTCTTCTCTTTCAAAGTGTGTTATCTTTTCCACCATCAAGTATAGTGAACCCAACTTCTTTGAGATACTCAAACGTTGAATTATAGAATGCCGGCTTGCGTGTTGGATCCTCCGATTCACCAGGCGGAACGACAATAACCATGCCTTGCCGAGCACGAGTTAGGAGGACGCGATATGCATTTTTGAGATAATTTTTTCGCTCCTCCTTTTTCATGTGATTCCAACGGGATCCACAAAAAGACCAGTGTTCCCAATTATTTTCAGAATATCTAAAATCGGCATCCCACGTTAAGCACACCCAATCCAGCTCCAATCCCTGCACGTGAAATTCCGTTGCAACATCCTCCAGATAGTACGATGAACGCACGTCCTCCTTCCTATCGAGAAACCAATGAATCGGATCCATGGGCGATTTGACATCTATCGCGTGTGGCTTTAAACGTTCCGCTTGAGATGAAACCACAATTCCATAACGCTCGGAACCTCGCGCTTGTTGCTTCAACCAGTGTTTTGCCTTGGCAAGATCGCGAGTGATAACAATCGGGTATTTCTCTTTCACCCGTTCAAGCGTTTTACGTGCTTCGTCAGTCTCAAGATCGAGCAGTTGCTTGACTAACAATGAGACATGCTCGGCGCGAAACGAACGCATTGATACCGCAAGATGCAACTCATCTTTAATCTCGACATGCCGACGCGATTCCAATCGTTGCAACACATCTCCAGCACCATACTCACTGTCGGTAAGTCGAGAAGATATGTAAATATGCCAATCCGGAAACGAGCGGTTCAGTGACTCAATCCATTCGCTGATTCCAGCTTCTCCGGTATTAATTTCCTGTCCGCCACCAACAAGACAGACGATTACCGCCCAATCCATGTGGCGATCAAGGCAGGAGATAAGAAATTCTGGCTCGGACTGATTGAAATTAGGCGTATTCTTTTTTCGGCGCATGAAACTTGATGTCTGTTCCCCATTCCATGCGCGCTGTGCTTCATCAAACAGCGCGACATGTTCGATCGGTGCTGACTTGGGCTCAACAAGACAATCGTCACGGAAGTGGTGAACATTCTGTATGAACATCTTAACCTCACTCATCGCCTCATATTTCTTGGTCTTCCTCCCACGTTTTTTATCGCGTTGCATTTTATCCCGAGCCAATGCTTCACGCAGAATAGCAACTAACGGGCCGTTGCCTGAAAGAAAGACACTGTAGAGATCATTGGTCTTGTCAAAGTGCGTCGTTGCAATGTTGAGACCGACCAATGTCTTGCCGGCTCCAGGAACACCGGTCACAAAGCAGATGGATTTATTACCGCGCTCTCTTGAGGATTCAATAATACCGGAGACGGTTGCTGATGTTTGGCCAAGGTTGATTGCGCTTGCGTCGCTGCGTGAAATATCATTGACCGAGTGATTATTATAGAGCGCCGTCGCCGCCTCGATGATTGTCGGGGTAGGACAATATCGCCCACTAACCCAGATTTTCGGATCAATGTCGTTGCCTTCGGCAAAGCGCAAGATATCTTCGATTACTGTACCGAGGAGGCCCACATTGCTATTGATAGGGAAAAGCAGTTTGTCGTTTTGTGGTGTTGCGGCCACAACTGGAGTGGCGTGTGTTGCATCCGTGGCAACAAGGATTGGGGCAATATAATGCTCGTGACTTGATTCATGGAAGTGTTTCAAATCCAAAGCGTAGTCGTACACCTGATCTATAGCATGCGATGTGAATTCTTTCTCGCCGATTTTGAATTCAAGAACAAAGATCACCGGCCCGATAAGTATGACGACATCGATTCGTTGCCCCATTCGCGGGATTGAATACTCAAAATAGATCGATCCCTGATAAGAATGGAGCACCGCCCGCAGGATGCTGATTTCTGTTAACCATGCATCGCGCTGGGATTGTTCTAGTGAAAAATCGTTGCGGATGGCCAGCTTGCCAAGGATCTCCTCATTTCCAGTGTTTAGGAAATTAGCAATTGTGTCAGAATAATATTCTCGCTTCATTGTCTGTATTTTTAAATCTAATTAGATTCTATGAGATGTTCGAATCAGCTCAATGTCATAAGCAATATTCTGCACTTATAATACTTGCTCTAATATAATAATTTTGGTTACGAATTAATTCGGTTGCTCTATCGCTTCAATCAGCCTTCGGGCAAGCGGTTAATTTCATTTCAACTATCCGATCCTGATTTCGTCCTCAACCTGTTTGAACTCCCGGTCGCCCGCCACCAGCTCGGCTTTGCGGGTCTTCGCCAGCGCGGCGGCAAAGGCGTTGGCTAGGCTGAGACGATGGAAGGCCTTGATCTCGGAGGCGATCTCCGCCAGAGCCAGGTCAGCCGGCACAATTTCGATCGGCAGGGCGCGCGCGAATTCCCGGGCTTTGGCCAGGCTGGCGGCGCCGCTGCGCCGGAGACAGATGTAAAGCACTTCCGTCCAGTTGACCGAACAGATCAGCGCCGGACGATTCGCCGCCGCCGCGCCTGATAAAATAGCCTCCACCTCGGCGGAACCATGTTCGTTATAAAGCAGGGCAATGACCGCGCAACTGTCAAAAACCGTGTTTTTCAAAATGCGCCTCCTCTTGACGCAGGTCCGCTGCTCGATCTTCAAGTAGCTCCTGGGTGGCCTTTTTTTCGCCAGGACGGGATTTCAAGCAACCCCGGAATGACCGGATCAGTTCGCGGGTAATCGGCCGAATGCGAATATCGGCGCCCTGTTTCTCGATCAGGGCCCGGGTCCCGATTGCCGTCGGCATAGGTCATGCGTGCTTCCCGGATAACCCGTTCCATGGCTTCGGCGGAGAGCGAGCGCAAGACCGGGATGCCTAAAATCAGGCTGAGTGAAATCAACGCCCCTTGCATAGCCTCGCGCCGCATGGCGCAGGCCGCCAGGTCGGCAGGGGAGCTTGTTCGTTAGTCATAATGAATATCCTGATTGAATTAAGTTTTGCACGTCTTTGCAAAACTTTATCAGGAGGCTGTCGGACCCCGATGAAGATCGGGGTCCGACAGCCTCCTCACGGTTCGATCGGATCGAACTGGACCGTATTGAGCCGGAGGTCGATCTTGCGGACTTTGAAGTGGTAGCGCCGGCCGTTCAGTTCCACGGCGACGTCGTCATTGGCCTTGACGACTTTCTGGTTGACCGTCGCGAAAAGCTGGTTGCCCGTCTTTATGACCCCGCCGACCCGCAAGAGGGCGCGCGCCTCGTTCCAGTCGTTGGAAGATGCCGGTGTGACCTTATCGCCGGCGCCGTTGGTTGATGTATCGAGTATCTTCCCTATGAGTGCCTCGGGGTTCCATGCCGGCTTGACCTCCGACCCGGTCGGCGACGTATGCGGATTCCGGACCGGGCCGGATTTCATCTTCGCCGCGATTCCAGCGGCGAAGGCTTGCGCCAGTTTGGTCTTGAATGGGGAAGACTGCGCCGGCGGATACATATCCGCCGACTCGCCGGGGGGCGTCTGTCGGGCGGCCAGAACCGGGGCGAGAATGGCGGAGGCGATGATCAGGCCGCCGCCGAGCAAGGTGGTGAGAAACGGTTTCTTGGCTTCCTCCCAGTGGAGGATCGAGAAGATGAGCGCGTAAATTCCGCCGATAAACAACATCAATAGTCCGTGAACCAGACCTGCCCTGAAGGCCACAATCAACAGCCACACATAAGCGCCTATTGAGATGATAAAGCCCGCGATAATAAGCGTTTGCAGAAGGATTTCCATGATGCCTCGTTGATACCTGAAAATTGCACGGAAGTGTGCAATTTTTCACCCTTCGGGCCGTCGTCACCCCGCACCCATGCGGGGTGACAAGGGGTTATCACTTGCGATTTTTGCGCAATATTCAGGTGATAAAAGAAACGTTTCAGCTTGTTGATGAAATCTTATTCTTTATCCGGCCGCATTCAATGTTTTTCTGGGTGTCAATCCAGCTTCTTATGGAACTTCATCACGGCCAGACCCAGGATGGCGGCGCCCCAGAGGAGCAGGGCCAGGGCTTGCGGCCAGAGTTCCAGCAGGCCGGCACCCTTGAGAAATATCCCGCGGACGATTGTCAGGTAATATTTCAGCGGAATGAATTGGGCCGCCGCCCGGATCGCCGGAGGCATGTTTTCCACGGGGAAAATGAATCCCGACAAGAGGATAAACGGCATCATCACAAAGAACGCGGCCACCAGCATGGCCTGCTGTTGCGTCTTTACCAGGGTGGAAATAAACAATCCCAGCCCCAGCGTATTCATGAGAAACAGCCCTGAAAAAAAATAAAAGAGAATAATACTTCCTTTCAACGGAACATGAAATACGAGGAGCACCACGGGCAGGGCCAGCGTGATTTCCGCGAACCCGATGACCACGAAGGGAAGCAGTTTACCTGTGATCAATTCGATGGGCCGCAGGGGTGTGACGATGAGCTGTTCCAGCGTACCCTCCTCGCGCTCCTTGACCAGCGCCATGCTGGTGACCAGCATCGTGGTGACCAGCAGGAGCACGCCCATAACGGCGGGAACCATGTAGAGCGGCGAACTCAGGTCGGGATTGAACCAGACCCGGCTTTCCACGATCAGGGCCGGCAGGGGGGCTGTGCCGCGCCGGCCCGCGGGGTTGGTTGCCAGGCGCGTCAGCAGGGCGGAATGAAGGCGCGTGGCTTTTTGCAGGTAATTCAATCCTTGCACCGCGAAATTGCTGTCGGCGCCGTCAACCAGCACCTGGACGGAGGCCGGCTTGCCGGCGGCCAGGCATTGGCCGAAGCCCCGGGGAATGACCAGCACCAGTCCGGCCCGGCCGGCCACGAGCAGGGACTGATCTTCCGGGTCGGGCTGGGTGATCAGGCGGGTTTGAAGATACCCGGACGAACCGAGGGCGCGGATGTATTCCCGGCTGTAATAAGTATGGTCATTATCCCGGACGGCCACCGCGATGTGCTTGACGTCGGTGGTGGCGGCATAGCCCAGAACCAGCAACTGGAGGAGCGGCGCCAGAAGCAGAATGCCGAACAACCGCCGGTCCCGGCGAATCTGGATCAGCTCCTTGATCAGCAGGCATCGAATGCGTTGGCGCGAAGCGCTCCACGGATTCATCTTATACCGCCTTTCGCGTGATGCGAACCGCCAGCAGGTTGAATAGAATGCCGAGCGCCAGCATGGCCGCCAGATTAGGCCAGATGACCGAAAACGGCGCGTCCTTGAGAATGATGCCCCGCAGGACGGTAATGAAATAACGCGGGATGATCAGGAACGTTACCGCCTGGATCGGCGGCGGCATGTTCTGGATCGGAAAAATCAATCCCGAAAGCACAATGGAGGGCAACAGCGAAGTAATCACGGCGATCTGAAACGCCACCTGCTGGGACCGGGTGATGGCGGAAATCAGGATTCCCATGCCAAGCGCCGCGAACAGGAAGAAAAGGGTTGCCAGGGCAAGCAGGAGGAACGACCCCCGGATCACGATGCCGAAGAGCGTGTAGCCCACGACCAGAATGATCACCATGGTGGCAAGGCAGATGAGGATGTAGGGAAGAGTCTTGCCCAGAATCAATTCCTCCGGGCGTATCGGGGAAACCATCATCTGTTCGATGGTCTCTCGTTCCTTTTCCCGCACGATCGAAAGCGATGTCGCTACGACCGCCGACAGCATCAACAGCATGCCGATCAGGCCGGGAATCAGGAAACGGGCGCTGTTCAAGTCCGCGTTGAACCACACCCGGGGTTCCGGCAGGATAACCGGCAGGATGGCCGGCCGGCCCGAACGCGCGAGCGCCTCGCCTTGCACCTGCCTGGTCATGCGGTCCGCCAGGGCGTCCAGATAGCCGACCGTGGCGGATGCCGTGTTGGCGTCGGTGCCGTCCACCAGAGCCTGGATGCGAATCGTTTCACCGCGGGCCAGCCGGGCAGAGTAACCCCGGGGGACAACCAGAACCACCCGCGCCTGGCCGGTATTAAGCCACCCATCCGCCTCGCGAAGCGTGGCTAAAGTGCCCACGCGGTCGAAATAGGGATTCTGGAAAAGGCTGTCGAGAAGAAACCGGCTGTCCTGGGTACGGTCGAAATCCAGCACCGCCGTTCGAATATGCTTAACATCAAACGAGAGCGCATAGCCGTACAGGATGAGCAGGAGCGCCGGGATGAAAATCAGCACGCCGAGCGACAAGGGGTCGCGGCGGATCTGCCGGAATTCCTTTTTGAATATGGCGAAAAACCGTTTCATAAAATTATACTGCGTAGAATTTAATCGTTTCATGTGTCATGGGTAAGTTATAGGGGCCATTCGTCAGAACGGTCCGTCAGCTGACGGACGGTTCTTCCTGCTAGGAGCGGGACAAGCTCGAACCGCCGCTACATCCCCCCAATAACTGTCCCCATACTTTTATGTTGAATATGTTTTGGACAGGATCACGAATTGTCAGAATTCTTTGGTCTCTGGACCAGCCGGATAAAGGCGTCTTCCAGGCTGATCGGCGCCAGCGCGATGGATTGAACATCCAGACCCCGGGTGCGAATGGCCTGCTCCAGGCTTGCGGTGGTGTAAGCGCCCCGCTTGCAGAAAAGGTGCAGGCGCTGGCCGAAATAGGAACTGGTGATCAATCCGTCGAGGTTCTCCAAGTGTTCCCGGGCGCCGCGAAACACCGGCAGGGCGACTTCAAAAAGATCCTCATGGACCAATGTCTGTTTCAGGTGTGCCGGTGAGTCCAGGGCAATCAGCCGGCCGCCGCTGATGAGGCCGATCCGGTCGCAGAATTCCGCTTCGTCCATGAAGTGCGTGGTGATCAATACTGTGACGCCGCGGCGGGCCATATTCTGAATCAAGTCCCAGAACAGGCGGCGGGAAATGGGATCCACGCCGCTGGTAGGCTCGTCGAGGAAAAGAATGGGGGGCTCATGGAGGATGGCGCATCCCAGGGCCAGGCGTTGCCGGAGCGCGCCCGACAAGATGCCGGTCTGTCGGCGCTCGAGTCCGGCGAGTTCCGCCAAGGCAATGATGTCCCGCGTCCGGTCGCGCAGACGCGAACCTTCCATGCCGTATACGCCGCCAAAGAAGACGAGATTTTCCTCCACCGTCAGGTCCTTGTAGAGGCTGAATTTCTGGGACATATACCCGATATGCTGGCGGACCTGCTCCGGGTTGGTGTTGATGTCGAATCCGCCGACGGTGGCCGTACCCGCCGTGGAGGACAGCAGGCCGGACAGCATCCGGATGGTGGTGGATTTGCCGGCTCCGTTGGGGCCGAGAAATCCGAATATTTCGCCCTTCATTACGCGAAAACTCACCTGGTCGACCGCCGTGAATCGGCCGAAAGTTTTGGTGAGTTCATTCACCGTGATGACTGCGGTTTCGGATGGAGCGTTGTTTGTCATGAGATCTGAATTGGAGTGAGGGCCATGCCATAGGCAGGCCAACCCGCCTCCATTTATATATAGGAATTTCCCGTCTCCAAAGGCGAATTCCGCCAAAGGACGGACAAGCTCGTCTCCTGCGGACAATCCGTTGCAGTTCTCGCCGCCCAAAGCAGCGGCTCGAACCGCCCCTACATTTAATTGTTGTAGCGGCTGTTCGATAGAATGGTCCGTCAGTTGACGGATTGCGGCGCAGCCGTCTAATTTCATTTCTTCTGGAGATGGGACGACCTTGTCCCGTTCCGGAGCGCCAAAAGTTATAAACCAAATTCGAATATCGAAAAAATCTATAGCTCGGATTTCAGCCGGCCGGTGGCATAATCCAGGGTTGTCTGCGCGATAATGACATCCGCCCGCGCCGTCTCCGTGGCGTATTGCGCATCGGTCAGCTTGGTATGCGCGTCGAGGAGTTCCGAGTGGCGGAGCAGACCGTTAGTCCAGAGATCGGTCGCCGATTCAAGGTTTCGCCGTGCGCTGTGCTCCGCCCGTTCCGTCACCGTGAGGCGGCTGACGGCATCCATCAGGCTGATACGGGCTTCCCGGACTTCCAGGACGATGCGTTCGTCTTCCTGGGCCAGGTGCAGGGCGGCTTGTGTGGCGCGGGCCATGGCTTTCGATACTTTGGCCCGCGTCAAGCCCCAGTCCAGGAGGTTCCAGGTCAGCGATACGCCGGCATATACGTCATCGTTCCATTCATCCATTGGGGGGAAATCCATCGCATTGGGCTGGGCCTGATCGTAACGCGCGGTCGCATAGAGATGCGGAAAATAATCCGCGCGTTGGGCCTTGATCAGGGCCTGGGCCGCGTTCAGATTCATCCGGCGGGCCGTGTATTCGGCCCGGTTGGTACGGGCGGCGCTCAGGGCCTCGGTTTCCGATGCCAGCGTCGGATTGACTGGTACCGTCGCATGGTCTGGCGTTGCCGTGATGGGCAAGGGGTAACCGGTAAGATAGGCAATACGAGCTCGCGCCAGTTGCTCGCGCCGTTTTGCTTCCTCCAGGCGCAGGCGGGTTTGATCCAGCAGAACATCGGTCGACAGGGCGTCGTTGTCGGTGGCCAGTCCGGCTTGGTGCAGGTTATGCATGTCCGCCGCGTGCGCTTCCATCCGGGTCGTGGCGGCCTGGAGCGAATCGAGAGCATAGAATGTTTTCGACCAGTTCCAATAGGCCGTCAGGGCGCCCCGCCGCAATTCCGCTTCCGCACTGCGCCGGGAGTGTGTCGCGGCCTTGTGCTGAAACATAGCGCTTTGCTTTTGGGAAATGATACGGCCTCCGGTGAATAGCGGCTGGGAAAGGACGGCCGAAGCGCCATACCAATTGTCGACCGTCGGGATGACGATGCCCGGTCCGAACGCCGCGTCTTCCAAGCCTTCATAGTGTCCGGCGCGGGCATCCAGGTTCAGGGTTGGCAGGAACTGCGCCCGGGCCTGAAGCCTGCGGGCCTCGGCGGCTGCGATGTCCTGGTCGGAAAATTTGAGCGCCAGGCTGTGGGCCAGCGCGTCTGCCAGGATCTGCGCGGCGCCGATTCGAACCGGTTCTTCGCCGGTGACGCTTTGACCTGTCATGATGAGCATCGTTCCGAAGATCCATGCCCATTGCCGGCATAGCCGGAAAGCGGGAGGAAAATAATCTGCGATTATTAACGCAAGACGCGGATTCATGAAGGAGCTCCTTCCCTGGATTCTGAATCCAGCAGGGCGACGAATGCATCCTCCAGGGAGGGTGGCGTGTTACGGATGGCCACCGGACCCAACCCCTGGCGCTCCAGTTCGCTGGAAGCTTCGCGCGCTTCCGGTTCTCCCGCCAGCGTCCAGAAGCGGACATGGTCACCGTACCGTACCAGGTGCGTCGGCGGCCAGTGCCGGCGGAGCGCCTCGTAGGCCGGCCCGGGAGCGGGACCGTCGAACCGGTAGATTTGGCCCGGCATGGCTGACTTCACGTCCGTCGGTGTGCCGGTCATGATCAGGTGGCCATGGTGCATCAGGCTGATCCGGTGGCACCGTTCGGCTTCATCCAGGTAGGGGGTTGTCACGAAAATCGTCACGCCCTGGTCCAGGATGCCGCTGAGAATGTTCCAGAATTCGCCGCGGGACACGGGATCCACGCCGGTGGAAGGCTCGTCAAGAAAAATAATCTCGGGCGTATGAATCAGCGTGCAGGCCAGGGCCAGCTTCTTTTTCATTCCGCCGGAGAGCGCCTGGGCCAGCCGCCGGCGAAAGGGGGTCAGCCGGGTGAATTCCAGCAGTTCATTGCGCCGGCGTCCGAAGTCCGACACGCCGTGGATTTCAGCGAAGAACTCGATGTTTTCATCCACCGTCAAATCACCGTAGAGGGTGAATTCCTGGGAGAGGTAGCCGATCCGAGCCTTGATCTGTTCCGATTGACGCTCCAGGTCGTAGTCCAGGATGCGACCGTGTCCGCCGGTGGGCTTGAGGATCCCGCACAGGAGCCGGATTGCCGTGCTCTTGCCGGCGCCGTCCGGCCCGACCAGTCCGAACATTTCTCCGCGTTTGATGGCCAGGTCCAGGCTTGTGACGGCCGGAACCGTTCCGAACGCGCGGGCCAGATGTTCCGTCTGAATGATCGCGGTTGTTGCCGTGCTGTTCATATGGCAAATACTGAGGTGTTCAGGGTTCGATGTTTAGCGGCGTTCCTGCTTAGCCCAGCTCCTTTCAGGCGACTTATCGAAACCATCTTCATACTGCTCCTCGGCCGGCCAAGCATGGATGAGGTAAGAACTCATCCATAATCATGGCCGATCATAGATAGTTTTAATATTGACGATCGCTCATCTTAGAACGATCGTGTTTTGCATGGCTGAGATCATAAATTTCCAGATGAAGCTGGCAGAGCTTCTGATAGACCTGTAAATTTTCGACCCCTTCGCGCTTTCCCTTGCCACGTCGCCGTAAAGCGGCAAGTGGCCACTGACCGCCCTCGCCCTTGGCGCGGATAACGATGACGGACAAGGCCGGCGGGCAAGCTGTCCAAATAAGTCATGGCTATCTCCCGCTGCGGACGGCATCCCGATTCTCCGATCCCAAGTCTTTGGGAGGTCGGGAGGGACGTCCCTCCAAACCCGGGAGGACGGGCATGTTGGCCGCCGTTGTCTGAGCGTCTCTTTCAGCGCGCATTCTCCAGATATCCGTCCGCCGGCATTCCGGGTTTGAAGATGCCGTCGGGATTGGGCAGCGTGATCTTGATGCGATAAACCAGCTTGGCCCGCTCTTCCGGCGTCTGGACGTTGCGCGGTGTGAATTCGGCTTCCGGCGAGACGAAGGTCACCTTGCCCTCGAAACGCCTGGAGTCGCCGTCGATGCCGATCCAGGCCGGCTGGCCCAGCTTGACCTGTCCCAGCCGGCTTTCCGGGATGTAAAGCGAGAGCCACACCTCGTTCAGGCGGGACAGGATGAGCAACACCGCGCCGGCGGCCACCACTTCGCCGTCTTCCCGAACCCGCGTGGTGACGACACCATCCTGGGGCGCCGTGACCAGGCAGTCGGCGATGGCTTTTTCCATCTGGGCCAGGCGCGCCTGGGCCGCGTCCATCAATCCCTGGGCGGATCGGATTTCCTCGTCGCGGTTTCCACGCAGGACCTTGGCCAAGGTCTGTTCGGTTGCCGAGCGCGCCGCGGCCGTCCGGTCGGCGGCGGCCTGGGTATCATCCATCTGTTTTTGCGTCGCGCTTTTCTTTTCATAGACGTTTTTGATTCGCTGAAGATCCGCGTCCGCGGCGCGAGCCGCGGCTTCGGCCTCGCGGACCTGGTCCTGGGACCGCCGGATATCCTCATCCCGGCTTCCGGCCAGCATCAGGTCCAATTGCGCCTGGGCGGCGGCCAGGGTAGCGCGGGCCTCGTTCCGCTTGAGTTCGTAATCCACCGGGTCAAGGCGGGCTATCAAGTCGCCTTTCTTGAGCACCGCGCCCTCGCGGGGAGAGAAGGTCAGGAGGCGGCCGCCCACCAGCGGCGCCACCTGGACCTGGACACACTCGATCGTTCCGGAGCCGTCGGGCATATCCCGGCGGAACCCGCATCCGGCGAGCAGGCCGGCGGCCAGACCCAACAGCAGAAATCGCGTTGCCTTCATGAATGGGCGCTCCTTGAATGGGATTTTTTTCGATTGGACGTGAGGGCCATGCCCTGGACCAGGGTTTCGATAATGGCTTGCCGCTGGGTGGCCGGGTCGGGGACGGAAACCCGTGCCGAACCAGCCTCGATATGCGGCAGGATGTCGCGCAGTTTCAGACTGAACAGGCAGACGCCGACGATATGCCACCAGCCCTGGAGGGGATGGATTGGCCGCAGTTGGCGCTGATCGACGCCGTCTTTCAGCACGGTCAGGGGGTAGGGGAATTGCCGGGAAATCAGGGCATGCACCGCCTGGCCGAAGAGATCGGGGTGCAAGTGAAACGCCATCGTGATCAGCCGCATGCGTTCCGGATGGGCCGTCAAATGGTCGAAGATGCTGTTGACGAGGAAGGCCAGCCGGTCGCGGGCGCTGGAGAATGTTTTGGGTTGACTCTGGAGTGAATCAAAAAAACGCTGGATGACCGCCCGGATCGTGTCGGCGAACAGGGCCTGTTTGTTTTCAAAGTAGTAGTAAATCAGCGCGCTGTTCATGCCGGCCTGGCGGGCGAGCATGCGGGTGGTGGCGCCGGCCAATCCCTGGTCGGCAAAGACCCGGATAGCGGCATCGAGGATTTTTTGTTTCTGCTGGGAATCGACCCGGGCCATGGTGTTTTCCTTTTACCGGCCTGCTCCGGCTTAATCAATTGATTAAATTAGTCGGTTAATAAAATAATGTCAATGTATTTTTCTTAACATTTTTCCATTAAAGATGTTGTTTTCATAAAGGGGGCATGGTAGAAAAAGGATATTGAAGAAGACAGAGGGGTCTTCAACGGCACGGTAAACCCCATAAAAGGAGACAGATCCAATGGCTGGAAAACGGAAAACCAAGAGTCAGATCATTGCCGAAATCGCCGAAAAAGCGGAAATCAGCAAGAAGCAGGGCAAGGCTGTTCTCGAAGCTCTGGTTGCTATGGCCTATAAAGAGGCCGTCAACGGATTCAAGATCCCCGGCTTGGGTAAGCTGGTCGTGAGGGATCGCAAAGCCCGCATGGGCCGCAATCCGGCGACGGGCGCAACGATCCAGATCCCCGCCAAGCGCGTGTTGAAATTCCGCGTGGCCAAGGATGCCAAGCTGGCCATTTTGAAATAATTGCCCGTTGTTATTTTAACACAGGCCGTCCCGTTTCCGGGTGTCCGACATTGTTGAATGTCGGGACTGGGAATAAGGGGACGGACTGTCTTGTTTTCCGCGAAGCCGGGCTTTACGAACTAAAGCGGCAGCGTGGGCTGTTGCACTCCACAATAGGATTGGATTGAAATATGGAGTGCGCAAGTGGCAACTTGCGCTTTGCTTCGGCGAAGCCATGCTTCGCCGGGTCTTGGTAGACTAACACATAAATATTGCCGCGGACATAATCCATGAGCGGAAATAATGTCGAAAGTCCCATCCCCGAGCGACCGCTGGCCGTCACCTTGGTGCAGAACAGCGCCGGTTGTAATGCGTCAGCCAATTTGGCCCGGATTGACGATCTGCTCGCCGACGCTCCCCCCGGCGATCTGCTTGCGCTTCCGGAAGTGTTTTCCATCCGGGGACGGGATGAGGATTACCGCACTCAGGCCGAAATTCTGCCCGGACCCGTGATTCAGCACTTGGCCGGCCTGGCGGTCCGGCGCCGGGAATGGGTTCTTGCCGGCAGCGTGATGGAAAAAGCAGGGGATGCGGTTTTTAACACGAGCGTGCTCATCGCCCGCGACGGTCAGGTCACGGCCACCTACCGGAAAATACATCTGTTTGAAGCCTATCTGGACGACGGGCAGGTCATCAGGGAAAGCGATACCTACCGCGCGGGGGACACGCCCACGCTGGCGGCGATCGAAGGCTGGCGGTGCGGCCTGGCCATTTGCTACGACCTGCGGTTTCCGGAACTATTCCGTCATTATGCGGGGCAGGGCGCTCACCTTTTTTTTATGCCATCCAATTTCACCCAGAAAACCGGTCACGCACATTGGGAAACGCTCTTGCGTGCCCGGGCGATCGAAAACCAGGCCTTTGTTGTGGCGCCGAACCAGTGCGGTTCCAACCCGTGCACGAACGTCGCCAGCTACGGCCACAGCCTGATGATCGGTCCTTGGGGCGATGTCCTGGCCCAGGCCGGGGATGAGGAATGTGTCCTGCGGGCCACCCTGGATCCTGCCGACCTGGTCCGGACCCGGAGCCGCATTCCCGTGCTTCAGCATCGTCGGCTGAAATAAACGGGCTAGATTGTTTCCTGGCGAGGCCACAACGGACTAAGACGGATCCAACGGCCAAAACCATCATTTTTTCCTTGATATTCTTAAGTGCATGATTTATTATTACCTGAATAAGAGGATGAATATTTTGCAATTATTTGTGCCTGCCTGCAATCCTTCAGCCGCCGGACCCGCCGGCAGCGGCAGGAGCGTTTGCCCACATCGCTACACAAAGTGTTGTGGGCGAGCTGCGACTGCGGGCAGGTCTGTGCTGAACCGGAAGTTCCCCATGAAAGGGTTGTTCTTATGAAAACAATATCCATCCAGCTGATGGGATTGCTCTTCTGGGCGGCGCTTGGCTTCGCCCAGTATTCCGATGACCGGTTTGACCCAGGCGCCAACGCTACGGTGCGGGCGCTTGCCATCCAGACCGACGGTAAAATCATCGTTGGCGGAGATTTCACCACGCTTCGCGGCAGTGAGCCACGCAATTGCATCGCGCGGATTTATGCCGACGGCCGACTGGATTACGACTTTGAGTACCTTTCGGGGGGCGCCAATACTTCGGTTTGCTCCATCGCCGTGCAAGCCGACGGCAAAATCATCGTCGGTGGTTTGTTCACCAACCTGGCCGGCCAGGCGCGCAATCGCATCGGGCGGCTGGAAAGCTGGGGGAGTCTGGACCCGTCGTTTGATCCGAACGCGAACGGCGAGGTTTCCGCCCTCGCGGTCCAGGCCGACGGTAAAATTCTCGTCGGCGGCGCGTTTACGCAACTGGGCGGAGAGTCGCGCTATTATATCGGGCGACTGAACACCAACGGCACCGCGGATGCGTTGTTCGGAAATCCGGCGGCCAATGACACAGTGCGCGCCATTGCGGTGCAGGCCGACGGTAAAATCATCGTGGGCGGCGACTTCGGTCGAATCGTCGGCCAGGATCGCGTCCATATCGCCCGGCTAAAGAGCGACGGCTCGCTGGACACCTCGTTCAACATGCATATCCATCCCAACGATGATGTGTACAGCCTGGCCACCCAGGCCGACGGCAAAATAATTTTGGGCGGTGCTTTCACGGAACTCTTCTACGATGATGAGCGCAACCATATCGCCCGGCTCAACACCGACGGTTCACTGGACACCTCATTCAACCCGAATATCAACGGCGATGTATATAGCCTGGCCATCCAGGCTGACGGCAAAATAGTCGTGGGCGGCGACTTCACCGCTGTTGGCGGAAGCGCCCGGACCAATATGGCGCGCCTGAACCTGGACGGAACTCTCGATGCCGGTTTAGTATCGACGGCTGGCGTCAATGCGCGTGTCCGGGTGGTGGCGGTTCAAGCCGACGGCAAGGTGCTGGCGGGCGGAGATTTCACCCGGCTGGGCGGCAATATCCGCAACCATATCGGACGGTTCTACCCCGATGGCATTACCGACCAGGACTTCTGGGGCTATGCGGGAGACAGGGTTTATTCCATGATGCCGCAAACAAACTGGAGCATCGTGATCGGCGGCGCCTTTGAAACGATGGACGTCCATGACTGTGACCGTATCTGCAAGGTGATTAACGGCAACATATTTTATCCACATTTTTATTATCCGGGCGCCAACGATTCGGTGATAGCCTTGATACTCCAACCGGACAGCAAAATCATCGTCGGCGGCTCGTTCACGCAACTCGGCGGCGATGAACGCGGCTGTATCGGGCGGCTGAACAGCAACGGTGCGATCGATCATTATTTCTATCCGAGAGTGAACGGTGCGAGTATTTATGCCATGGCCCTGCAGGCCGACGGCAAAATCATCGTCGGCGGCGACTTCACCTCCCTTGCCGGCCAGGTGCGTTATTATATTGGGCGGTTGAACGCCGACGGTTCGCTGGACACCTCTTTTAACCCGGGCTGTAGCGGCCCCATTTATACCGTGGCCCTACAGGCTGACGGTAAAATCCTTGTCGGCGGCCTTTTTTCCACTCTCGGCGCCGGAGCACGCAATAACATCGGGCGTCTGAATAGTAATGGCACCCTTGATCCAACGTTTTATCCCAACGCCAACAGCTATGTTTTTTGTATGGTTGTACAGCCGGATGATAAAATCTTGGTTGGCGGCGCGTTTACCAACCTGGCCGGCGAAACGCGCACCCGGCTCGCGCGGCTGAACAGCGACGGTTCGCTGGATGAAATGTTTAGCCCTAACGTTGACGGCAACGTGTTCACGCTGGCCCTGCAAGCCGACGGCAAGATCATCGTCGGCGGCAGTTTTTCCTCCCCCGGCGAAAACATCGGACGGTTCTATGCCGGCGGCTTCCTCGACACCTTCTTCGGCATGCAAGCCAGCGCCAACAGTTTTGTGTGTTCGCTGACCCTTCAGCCGGACGGCAAGGTCCTGGTTGGCGGCAACTTCACCAGCCTGGCCGGCCAGGCGCGGCGTTATTTCGGGAGGCTGTCCAACGCGGATGCCGCCCTGCAAAATCTCGGCGTAAACGATACCGGCTCCGCCATCACCTGGACCCGCGGCGGCGCCAGCCCGGAAGTATGGCGGGTTACGTTCGAACAATCCACCAATAGCAGGACGTGGACGAGCCTGGGCGCCGGTACCTGGAGCACCAACGGCTGGCAGCTGGCGGGGCTGGCCCTGCCGACGAACCGGAATGTCTATATCCGCACGCGGGGCTATGGCGTGGGCGGCATGTATGCCGGTTCCAGTTTCTTCCATGAAACCATACGTCTGGCCTGGATCACCAGGCCGGCCGTGGACATCACCAACGTGACCGGCACCGTGACCACCGATTACGATGTCGTTCGTTACACGCTTTCCGGCGCCGCTTATGGCGAGGTGGTCGGCAACACGATGGGGTGGACCAACAGCGGCGTCTGCGGTGGCACTCTGGAGGGAGCATCCGCATGGAGCATAACCAATATCACCTTGCGGGCCGGCGCCAACGCCATCTCGGTCTACGGTTCCAACAACGAGGACCTGGTGGTCAGCGACAGCGTGAATATCGTAGCCCGCCGCAGTATTCCCCTGGCCGCCGATTTTGACGGCGACGGCAAGACGGACCCAGCCGTTTATGCCGGCACCAACTGGTATATCTGGCTCTCATATTTCAACTATTTTAAGCTGGGTCCCTTGGCCTACGGGGTGGACGGTGCGTTGCCTGTGGCCGCCGATTTTGACGGCGATGGCGTAATGGATCTGGCCGGCTATGCCAACGACTGCTGGTACTTCTGGCGCTCCGCCGACGGGTATGTTCGTGGCGGACCTTATAGCAGCGGGTTCAGCGGCGCCATTCCGGCGGCCGGCCGGTTCGACGGCGATAACAAGGCGGACCCGGCCGTTGTATATCAAGCCAATTGGTACATCTGGCTTTCCAGCCTATTTTATTTTCCGGTGGGGCCATTCCCCTACGGGATTGCCGGTGCGGCGCCGGTGGCGGCTGATTATGATGGTGACGGAAAGACCGATCTGGCGGCCTATCTCGGCACAACCTGGTACTTTTGGTTTTCCAGCGCCGATTACGCGGGGGGACGCACGGATGTTTATGGCATCAGCGGCGCCGCGCCGGTGGCCGGCGATTTCGACGGCGACGGCCTGGCCGATCCGGCCCTGGTGTATGAAGGCCAATGGTATGTCTGGCCTTCCAGCCTCGGTTATGCCCAGCAAGGCCCTTATGCGTTCAATCTGTCCCCATGACTGAGGTGTTCGGCGTTCGGTATTCGGTGTTGCGAATCCGCAATAAATCAGCATTAGTACCTGATACATCAGGTATAGTGATGAAAAACAAGGAAACATTAAACTGTAGGCCACCATAGCATGGCGGCTCTTGGCGCCCGCATACTATGCGGGCCTGCAAATATGCATTTGGGTTGCCACGTCGTCAGGCAAGCGGCCACTTACTCCGCCTCATAGGCGGAATGACGTAGCGGGCACAGCCCGCGTTGGAGGTAACATGAAAACAGATCAATGGTCCGGCATGTGGTGGCGGGAAACTTGCAGGAAGGGCGGCTGGTTTCTGCTCGTGGCATGGCTCATGACCCCGGCAGCCTTTGGAAAAAACAATTGGTTTTCCGGCCGCACCGTGAATGGCCAGACGTGGCCGATCGCGGCCGGACCTGCCGCCGCAGAGGTCGAGCGCATCCAGAATATCAGCAAGGCTTACGTCACGAACGGACTGATCGATATCGTGATCTCGCTCTACAACAATCCGCGCGGCGATGACGACGGCCAGACCCAAGGCAATCCCGGATCGGTCGAGCAGGATAATTATGAATATATTATTCAATATTTTGCGGATGCCATGTACGAAGCCACCGAGGGATGCCATGGCCTGCGCAATGTGCGTATCTACCGAAACGGCCAGCAGCAGAATGCCGATGTGATCTGGGCTGCCGCCGGTCATCCGTGTGCCCGGCCGCTTAACATCAATGGCCGAAATGCCTATATTCATATGTATGATGTCTTTGTTAAAGACAACACCAATATCGTTGCGGTTTATACGAACAGCGCGGAGCATGAGATAGGAGGGTATTGCCTGGGCCATGAATGGGGCCATTACGCCTATGGGATTTTTGACGAGTATTGCCGGTGGGGCGGGTCTGACTGGACGAAATTGCCTTACATTGAAAAAGTCCGGCCTTCCATCATGAATTATCAAGGGAACGCCAGAAACCGCCACTATAGCTGGCTGAATTACTCGATCCGCTGGCAAGGCGGCAGCAACAATATCGTCGGCACTAATGTCGTGAGCACCTTTTTGCCATACGAAAACCGACTGCGGGGCGCCCAGCATCAACTGCTTGAAAACAGCTGTTGGGGATCATTGCGCCTCTCCCCAATAAATGATCCAACCAGAACGGCTTATCAACGAGCCTTACGGCGAGACTTCGGTCAAAGGCTATCTTATCCGGAGCTGGCCAGCGTGGCGCCGGCGGGCAATAATCCGCCGCAAATTACTTTGTCAAGCACCGATCCTCTGAACACTTTGCCTTCCCGAAGGTCGCTTAACATTATTTGGATGGGGGGAAGCAATGGGGTGAACCAAGGGGCGACCGAACTGGCGATCGAACTGGTGATTGACCGGTCCGGAAGCATGGGATACAACTCAAAAATAAGCCGCGCGAAAACCGTGGCCAAAATACTGCTGGATCAGATTTCGAACGGCTCCGCGGTGGGCGTGGTGGATTTCGATACCACCGCCACGGTGTTGTATCCAGTCACCGTGATTACAAATGTCGCCATCCGGAATAGCATTAAAACCGCTATTAATACGCTTACCCCCCGGGAGTATTCAGCGATGGGCGATGCGGCCCAACTGGCGTTAAGTGAACTGACCGCGTTCGGGCATACGAATATGACCAAGGCGGTCTTCCTTCTGTCCGATGGATATTCCAACGAGGGAAGCGACCCGCTGGACGTCTGCATGGATTATGCCAACGCCCAGGTGCCCATCATGGGCTTTTGTTTCGGCACCGAGTTTGATAACACGATTCCGTTAATGTCCTGGGCCACCGGGGGCGAATCTTTTTCCGCGCTCACCAATTTACAAATTGTTGTCAATGCCTTCCGTGAAGCCTATGCCGTGGCGGCGGGCCGACATCTCCTAGCACAGGGCAACGCGGCCGGCGCCCAGGGATTCAAGGCTTCCGGCGCGTTCAACATCTCCTTTACGGTGGATGCCTCGTTAGGCGACCTCAGCGTCGCGGTGGGGCATTCGCTCTCCAACACGGTCGTGGTAACGCTGAATTCACCAGATGGCACCGTGTACCACGCTTCGTCCACGAATGACGATGACTCCGAAAGAGCATTGTTGTTTCTCGTGACGGCCCCAACCGCCGGCGTCTGGAACATCACCGGCTCGGCCACCCCGGATAACGATGTCTGGTATCAAGTGGAAGCGGGTGCCAGCGCATTCACCTATAATTTGACGGCCTCTGCCGCCGGCCAGAATTTTGTCTCCTTCCCGGCGCCGCTGGAGATCGTTGCTTGCCTCAATAAAACGCGCGACATCAATGGCGCGATCGTCACGGCAGAGATCACGGTAACAAACGATTCAGCCACGGTCTCGCTCGTTCTTTCAAACAGCTCCCCCGGACAATACACCGCGTTTTATCCGGCGAACAATGGGTTTTATACCGTGGTGGTGCGGGCCGACAACAGCGCCGGCACGGCATATCTGACTTCAGCGGGAGAATTACCATCCGCAACCGACGAAGGCGATCTTGTTCAACGTACCCCAGACGAGCCAATAACGGAAGCCTTCGCGCGCACGGTCACGTTCCAGGTGACGGTAACCAACGTGCCGGAGGATCTAACGGTTCCCGCCACCCCTACGGGTGTTTCAGCCAGTGATGGCGTCTATGCCAATGAAGTGGAGGTGGGATGGAACGCCGTGACCAATGCCCAAGTCTATGAAATCTGGCGGCACACCAGCGATCAATCCGATGCCGCGGTTAAACTGGATGAAGTGAATTATATGTTCACCAATTACTTCGATGCGTCGGCCTCCAACAGTGTAATCTATTATTACTGGGTCAAGGCCAAAAACATCATCGGCTCCAGCGCCTTCAGCGCTGCAGATGCCGGCAGGCGCCAGCTCATTTCAGCGGTAGTTTGCGCGGATTACGATGGGGACGGTAAGGCGGACCCGGCCCTGTACGTGGAGTCCACGGGCGACTGGTATGTGAAACTTTCGGCCTCCGGTTACGGGTTGGTCACGATCAATTTCGGCGGACCGGGCTACACCGCCTGCGTGGGCGACTACGACGGGGACGGCAAGGCCGATCCGACGGTCTATCAGGCGCCTACAGGTAACTGGTACGTGGAGCTGTCGGGAAGCGGGTATGCCATCGCTTCGCTGGCGGGCTTCGGCGGTTCGGCATATCAAGCGGTGGCGGGCGATTATGACGGGGATGGCAAAGCCGATCCGGCAATTTACGGCACCGCCAGCGGGGATTGGCAGGTAGCCATGTCCGGCCTGGGTTACGGGATTGCGTCGGCCACGGGCTTTGGCGGGACCAATTACACGGCCGTTCAGGAGAACTACGATGCCGACAACCGCGCTGACGCGGCCGTCTATAATATAGCCAACGGCAACTGGACGGTCCTGCTTTCGGCAAGCAGTTATATCACGGGCACCTTGTGGGGCTTCGGCGGGGCCGGCTATGAACCCGTTATAGGCGATTATGACGGCGACAGGCTGGCCGATCCGGCGATTTACCTGGAGTCCATGGGCTCGTGGCAGGTGAAGCTGTCGGGGAGCGGGTATGCCGAAGCCTCGCTGGTGGGGTTTGGCGGGAGCGAGTATCGCGCGGCGGCGTATGATTTTGACGGCGACCGCAAGGCCGATCCGGCCTTGTTCGAGATCGCCACGGGAATGTGGTATGTGAAGCTTTCGGCCGGCGGGTATGCCACGGCCTCCACCCCGTCCGGATATACGCCCTGAACAGCATGCTTTGCCAACTTGCCCGCCGAAGCCGGGAGCACACCAGGTTGGCCCCGCCAGAGAACGACACATTCACCATCAGATACCATCGGAATGATTACCAACATTAAGCAATAAAATAATCAAAATATTAGCTTGATCGTTATCCAATCGATAGTATATTATGCCTTAAATATCTTGATTTATTTCATCCCAATAGGAGAAACAATTATGAATAAGTTAAAACCTATTTTAGCTGTCATTGTTATTTTGATTGTATTGGGATTGTTGTCTTTTGGCGGATATATGTTGTGGAATTTGAACGAACAATCCAAGTTATTACAAAAACAATCTATCGAACAACAAGCGGAATTGAAACAAATTCAATCTAATTTTGAAAAGATTGGAAATCAAATTAATGAAATTAATGATTCTGGAGCAAAACAAAGCACGGAAATTAAAACAAGTTTGACCTCAATTGGCAAACAAACGCAAGAGCAGGGCATAGAGCAATCTAAAGCCCTGACGCTGATTTCATCAACCACAGAAAGCCTTGGTCAAAATATAAAGCAAAATCAAGGCAACCTGGGTCAAATCATTCAGAATCTTTCTGAACATAAAAATGTTTTATCGGACACACGAATTGATATTTGCGGCAGGATTGCTGATGTAAAAAAATGGGTTGAGGCGCTCGCCAAAACAGAAGCCGATAAATATTTTATGGCGGGAGTACAACAGTGGGATGAGGGAGATTTAAATGGCGCCATTGAGTATTTTAAACAAACGGTTCTTTTAAATAATGAGTTTTCGGGAGCTTATTATAATATAGCTTTGGCTTATAGAGGTTTGGGGCAAACAAATCAGGCTTGCGACTATGCTTATCAAGCTGGTTGTTCTTATCTTCAACAGAAAAACATCAACAAAGCCAATAGAATGATTGAGTTGCTGAATACATTAGACTCAAAGTCTGATTATATTAATAAAATTAGAAACGAAATGGCAACAAACACCCCGTCTAAATCTCCGTAAACACGGAATTTGCATCAGAAGGTGATGAAACTGGAGGGGCGAGACCACAGAGAGTTATCCTTTACCGCTCAATTTCCCTGATGCCATCAAGCTAGACCCGCGATTGCGTATTCTGGTCAAATCGGCCGCCTATTCCAGTCATTCCGGATTTCCCTCCGGGGATCCTCAGGGTTCCATGCTGTAGAGGCAGGTGGTAATGGTGAAGGCATCCTGCTGACTCATCCGCTTCATCTCATGGCCGGGTCCCCAGCTGTCCGTGTAGATGATTTCTTTTGACTTGTCATTGTAGCCGATGATCAAGCGCATATGCCCGCCGATCTTCTGGGGCAATTTGATTGTCTCCTCAACAAAGCCAAGGGTTACACCCCAGAATACCGGGTAACCGCTGTTGATCTTGTCCTGGATATTACCGAAGAAACGCATCTGTGTATTGCCGCCTTTGGCGCGGCTCTGCAGATAGATGCGCTTGTCCATCTGCCCGTAAATTTTCACAACGTCTATCACGCCTGATTGAGGAAGCCCGATTTCAGCGACACGGTTGCGCTTGGCTTCACGGTTATAGTGCTGGATTTGTTTCTTGAAATCATCGGCGTCAAACTTATCCACCACCTTCAATTGAAGATCCGCGGAATTCGCAATGGCTTTCAGGGCGGTCAGCAGCGATTTGGAGTCGGTGCCCATGGCGCCCCGGGTGGAAGTATGGGCCTTTTGGGCGATTTCATGCTGATTCATATCCAAGCCGTAATAGCGCATCACTCTCTCGGCCGTGGCAACGGCGCAGTAGCCTTTTTGCCCCTGGTCAACCATGGGCACCTGGTCCAGATAGACATCGCCGGTCGGTGTCCGCTTGATCTTCTGCCGCAAGGCAATAAAGCCGGCTTGGGCTTTTCCTTCCGGGCTCGCGCCGACGAAGATCTGACCCGTGTTCGCCCTGATGAAAAGATTCGCAAATTCCGGAAGAATCAAGCGGCTGTTTGTTGCGCGATCCTTAACCCTGGAAGAGGCCGACTCAAGACGGAACTCGGTGTTCGAAGCGATCCATACCATGGTTTGCGCCTTGCGCTCGGAGACCGTGTCTTCCCGGCGGGTGACGTCCTTGCCTGTCACCCCGGAAATCTCGCCGATCATATTGGTCACCGCCACCACCTTCTTGCGAAAGTCATCTTCGCTTATCTCGCCCATATCCCCGCGATTGAAAAACGAAAGCATCACTTCCGAGACGGTGTTGCTTGAAAAACGAACGATCACCTCCACCACGGACTGGTTCTGGAAGGTCAGGAATCGGGCCTGCGAGCGCGCGGAGGCCTTGTCCTTGGACACCCAATAGAACTGAAGCCCGCTGACTTTTCGCGCAAAGGCGTCCGGGTTCAGCTCCCAGAAATCCGGGGCCAGGATCACGCCCTCCAGTCCGCGCTTGGCTTCGACCGGGGCTTCGCCCGCTGCGCATGCCTGGTTAAACGACAACCAGATAAAAATTATGACAAACACCCAGTGCGCGCAGCGAGAATTTCCGTGCCCAACGTTCATCGTACCTCCTTTAACCGGGATTTTTCTGACTTTATTCCAGCTTGGCTGTTGTGCTCTTCAACCTGGCGGCCATTTCCTGAAGCATGTTTAATACGAGGCCGGGGTTTTCGCCCAGCACGATGTCGAAGTTTTGCCGCGAGATCACGGCCACCGCCGTCTCGGGCAATGCGGCGATGGCCGTCGCCGTCCGCGGAGCCTTCATCAGCATGGAGAGCTCGCCGAAATAATCGCCCGGTTTCATGGTCAGTAGATGGCGCCCCTGCTTGCTGATGGCCACCGCGCCGGACAGGATGAAGAACATCTCATTGCCGGTGTCGTCTTCCCGGCAGATCACCTCGTTGGCGCTGAAAGTGCGGACAAACCGGTTCAATAACGCGCTGGTCTTGAGCGCCGTTTTAGGCGCCAGTAGGAGCCGTTTGAGCACTAGAGCGTCCTTCCGCCACACGTTGGCCATGACTTCCGTGCCGAAAAGAACGACGGCGAACGAATAATACACCCAGATAAACAGCAGGAATACCATTTTTAGGGAGCCGAACGTGAAGCCGTAGTTGGGGTTGACCCGGAGGATCAGCGCAAATCCCGGTCCCACCAGCGAGAGCAGCAAGAGGGTGACCGTCGAGCCGGCCAGCCAATGCACCGGCTTCAAACGGACGGGGATCAGCAGAGTGTAGAAAAGCCACAGCGCTGCCATGGCCAGGATCAGGGGTACAACTGTGTTTGCCGCGCGGACCATGATGGGCAGATCTTTCAGCCAGTGGGACAGAACCGGGCTATACGCCTTTTCCAGCGTGAGCAGGATCAGCAGGGTGACCAGCACCAACACGCTGACAATATCGAAAAACTTGGTCGACCAAAACGGCAGGATTGGGCGGATTTTGAAGATATCGCTAAACGCGCTCCGCAGGGCCGAGGCGAGAGGAGTGACCGACCAGAACAGGATCAGGATGCTCAGCAGGCCCCAGGTTCGGTGTTGAGCCAGTACCGTGACCTCATTGAGCACCACCGGGGCGGCTACCGGGGAAATCTGGCCGACAACCTCTTCGAGCCCTTTCATGGCTGTGTCGGATGAGAATACCAGGTGCCCCGTCACCACGATGACCAGCAGGCACAAGGGGATAATGGCGAGGAAGCTGTAATACGCTGCTGTGGCCGCCTTCTGCAGATCCTCGTTCCGCAGGAAGGACTTGAGGGATTCCGTGATCACCAGACCCGTTGTTCGAATGATGTCTTTGAAACTCATGGGTTGTTTCGCGATGCAATCGGATATCCGGCCGGTATAAAGCCGACCCCTGTCGTTATCGGGATTCGGCCTTTGGCCGATCCGCCTGTGCTGGCGAGAAACCCGGCGCCATCTCATTATGAGTAGCGCGGGTGTAACGCCTGCTATTTCTGTAAGGAGTGCGGTAGCCCACGCTACTGCTTTTCCCCCGCGAAGTTCGCCCCCCGGATCGGCTTGATGATAGTCAGCGAATCCAGAACTTTCCAGCGGCCGTCCGGCAGAAGGGCTTTCCAATCCACCATGGCTGCCTGGTCCTCGACCGTCACCACATTATAGCCGAACAGGGTCGTGTTGCCGTATTGCAGACGAACGCGAGCATCGAAATAGCTTCCCTTCCAGGGATGCAGTGGCGCTCCCCCGGACCCGGTGACGATCTGAAACATGGGCGGCTTGGCGCCCTCGACAACCACGGCGCGATTGTAAAAGTGATCGTGGCCGCAGAAATACACCCGCCCGCCGGTGCGCTGGAAGCCGTCCCAGAAGATATTCCGTTCCGCGGCATGGCTGGCCAGACAATCGGCGTGATTAACACGGAATGCGGGCTCATGCCCGAAGACGAAAACATGCGGCTTGGTATTGCTTTTGAGTTGAGTGTCCAGCCAGGCTTGATTGATCCGATGCCGGCGGATGTATTCATCAAGTCCCACACAAAACGCGTTGCTGAAAGCGAAGCTGTAAGTCAGGCCGACCTCGCCGGCGGGACCATTTGTCGGCAGGTTGGGGAATACAGACCGCCAGACCGTACCGGTCGGATCCCGAATGTATTCATGGTTGCCGCGAATGGGATAGATCGGAATTCCAGCCCGATAGACGGGCGCCATGGCATTTTTCCACACGTCATACTGGTCCCGGATATCGCCGGACCCTCCCCAAATCAGATCGCCGGTCACCAGCACGAACCGGCAGGCATTACTCGCGATATCCATGGCAATACTGGAAACAATTTGCGTGTTGACGCCGGGTGAGTCATCGGGTCCGCGAGTGTCGCCCATGACGGCAAAGGTCCACGGCTCAGCCTGGAGCGGCAGACACGCCCCGACCATAATCGCGGCCCCTACGATATACCGGTGCCCAGCGGCCCATCCGCGTGCCATGAGATAAAAAGGATTCATAGTAATAAGATATTCATGTTTGCAAAGCTCCGGGTTTAAGTCAAGCCCAGCGTCGTAACCATTTTGGACTTCATTTTGACATTTACGAATCGTTTCCTTACTATGGCCGGCATTCCCGCAAGGTGTCATTAGCATATTTTTAAAGGCGCCAGTTAGCCCGCCCCGCGTCGGGGCGGGCTTTGATGGTGAAGCAACAACGGACCGGCCTGAGGGCAGGCCGGATCCAAAAGCGGCCGACAAATTAAAAAATGAGCCGGGGTGCCCCCCGCCCGCAATCCGTCAGCCGACGGATAGCGACTGCGGGCAGGTCGCCCCGGTTGTTTCAAGGGAGATATTGGTATGCCCCTCACCGACCTGCCGTTGGCCAAGCTGAAAAAATATAAAGGACGCAATCCCCGGCCCGCCGACTTCGACCGGTTCTGGGGCCGGGCTCTCAAGGAGATGCACGCCACGGATCCCAAGGTCAAGCTTGTTCGGAGCGCGTTCCAAGCGCCCTTTGCCGATTGTTTTGATCTGTATTTCACCGGGGTCCGGAACGCCCGCATCCACGCAAAATATATCCGGCCGAAGCATTGCCCGGAACCGCATCCGGCGATCGTGATGTTTCACGGCTATGCGGGTAATGCGGGCGATTGGTCCGATAAATTGAATTATGCGGCGCTTGGATTTTCAGTGGCGGCCATGGATTGCCGCGGCCAGGGCGGTTCTTCCGAGGATTCCGGCGGGGTCAAGGGCAACACGCTTCGCGGCCATATCATCCGCGGCCTGGACGATTCACCCGATCAACTGTTGTTCCGGCACATTTTTCTCGACACGGCCCAGTTGGCTGGGATTGTCATGGCGCTGCCGGAAGTGGATCCCAAACGCGTGGGCGCCATGGGCGGTTCGCAGGGTGGCGGCCTGACCCTGGCGTGCGCGGCGCTGGAGCCCCGCGTGCGGCGCGCGGCGCCAAATGTTCCGTTTCTGTGCGATTACCGCCGGGTCTGGGAAATGGACCTGGCGGCCGGCGCGTACGAGGAATTGCGGACGTTCTTCCGCCTATTCGATCCCCGGCATGAACGGGAGGATGAAATTTTCACCCGCCTGGGATATATTGATCTCCAGTTTCTCGCGCCGCGCATCCGCGCCCGCGTTTTGATGGCCACGGGGCTCATGGATACCATCTGTCCGCCGTCCACCCAGTTTGCCGCGTATAACAAAATCAAGTCGCCGAAGGACGTGATGATTTATCCGGATTTCGGCCATGAAGGCGCGCCCGACATGCAGGACCGCATCTTTCAGTTCATGGCCGGACTGTGACATAAATTAGGCGGCTGCGCCGCAATTATTTTCACTGTTCACGTTTGTCATCCTGAGCGAAGCGAAGGATCTCCGCCATAGGGATTCTCGATTGACGAGATTCCTCGCTACGCTCGGAATGAATATATTAATCGGGCAACTTTGAAGTTCCTTAGCAGTGAATTAGGCCCCCCGAGCGGGTAACTTTTACAATAATCTTACCCACAAAAAGGCACAAAATTCACAAGACCGATAATCGGATATATTTTTGATATTGTGTTTCTTTTGCATCTTTGTGGCAAATCCTTGAAGAGGAGTGCATGATGAACCGACGGGAACGCTTGATGGCATCGCTGCGCGGCGAGCCAGTGGATCGGCCTCCGGTCAGTTTTTACGAAATCGACGGATATCAAGACACGGAGAATCCCGATCCGTTCAATATCTATTCGCATCCGTCCTGGAAACCGCTGATTGAGTTGGCCCGCGTCAGGACGGATCGCATCGTCCGGGCCGGAGTGCCGTTCAAAAACGCGCCCCCCGATCCAGTGGCCGAATTGACCCGGTCCGAATCGCATACCGATACGCAGGGAAGCCGCTTCACCACGACCACCATTCAAGCCGGCAAGCGCGTGCTGACCGGTCGCTGGCGGCAGGATCCGGACGTCAACACGACCTGGACCCTGGAGCATTTTCTCAAGGACGAAGATGATATCAAAGCCTGGCTGGACCTGCCGGAAGCGCCGCTGGGCGGCGAGCCCGATGTGGCTGCATTTCTGGATAGAGAAAAAAAACTGGGCGAAGAGGGGATTGCCATGATCGACAGCGGCGATCCGCTGTGTTCCGCCGCTACGCTTTTCGAGATGGGCCAGTTCACGGTCGTGGCCATGACCGAACCGGAGCTGTTCTGCCGGATCATGGACCGGTTTGCCCGTAGCTATTGGTATCAAACCGAAGCGATCGCCAAGGCGTTACCGGGCCGATTATGGCGCATCTGCGGGCCGGAATACGCTTCGGAACCCTACCTGCCGCCGCATCTGTTCCGGGAATATGTCGTGCCTTATGACAAGCCCATGGTGGATTCCATTCAGCGTTCCGGCGGGTTTGCCCGCATTCATTGCCATGGCCGGCTGAAGGCCGTCCTGGATCACATCGCGGCCACGGGATGCATGGGCCTGGACCCGATCGAGCCGCCGCCGCAGGGCGACCTGGAACTGATCGCTGTCCGGCAAAAGGTTGGTTCGCAGATGACGCTCTTCGGCAACCTGGAGGCCAGCGATATCGAGAATCTTGAGCCGGCGGCATTTGAAAAGAAAATTCTGAAAGCTATCCGCGAAGGCACGTCCGGCAAAGGCCGCGGGTTTGTCCTGATGCCGTCCTCCTGTCCCTACGGCCGGGTCCTGTCGGCCCGCTCCCTGGCCAATTACGAAAAAATGATCGAGTGCATCGAGCGGATATAATCCTCCGCTCCCGCTTCGGCACACGCCCGATGGCTTACGCATCGGGGATCGTGCCGTCGTTCCATGGGTGATTATGGTTGTTGAATATCCTGCTTGCATTTTATCATCATCCCGAATGCTATGACCGATGATATAGGTCATATGATCGTATTGTTAGGTCATTAAATAATGCGAGGGAGGTCAACCCGATGTTAGAACCCATCCTGGGATCACTCAGTTGTGAAAGGGTCCTTGCGTTCATCTTCGCGCGCCAAGAAGGATACGCAAGGGAGATGGCTCGTTTCTTCGAAACAGACCTTAATCCCATTCAGAAGCAGTTGGACAAGCTCGAGCTGGCGGGAGTCCTGGTGAGCCGAACGGCGGGAAGGACTCGACTCTATGAGTTTAATCCGAGATATGCATTCCTCAAGGAAATCAAGAGCCTTCTGGAAAAAGCGATCGCGTTCTACTCGCCGGACGACAGGGACCGTCTTCTCATGGTGCGCCGCCGGCCAAGGAGAAAGGGAAAACCGCTGTGATGTCCATTGCCGACATGACGCCCATCGATCTCGCGGGATATATCGGCGACCACTTAAGCCAGCGAGGCATCAACGTGGTTCTTTCTGGAGGAGCCTGCGTTGCGTATTACAGCAAGGGGCAGTATGTTTCCATGGACTTGGATTTTTTCAATGCCGGGTTTTCGCGACGTGACAAGATCACGGCCGCCATGGCAGACATTGGCTTCCGGGAGGACAAAAGATATTTCAGGCATCCCGATACTGAATTCCTGATTGAGTTTCTCCCGGGGCCTCTCGGAGTGGGCGATGAACCCGTTGGCAAAATCATCGAGATCAAGACGCGTGCCGGAACATTCAAAATCATATCGCCAACCGATTGTGTCAAGGACCGATTGGCCGGTTATTTTCACTGGGATGATCTTCAATGTCTTGAGCAGGCAGTCCTGGTTGCCCGTGAGAATCGGATTGACCTCGACGAGATTGAGAAGTGGTCTGCCGCCGAAGGCAAGCGAGATCTGTTTCAACAGATTAGAAAACGACTGAAAACGAAAGGTTAGCGGTACTTGGGAGCGACCGTCGCGGCGGGTTGGGCTACACGTTATGCGGTATGATTATATCCAATGTTT
>Ga0180014_1000056_pt1 | contig 30654 bp, 28 predicted proteins | sample KR13_S1_MetaG_FD_116507 | JGI IMG/M metagenome (GOLD analysis project Ga0180014, IMG submission 116507) | Groundwater microbial communities from the Olkiluoto Island deep subsurface site, Finland - KR13_S1_MetaG | ecosystem: Environmental > Aquatic > Deep subsurface > Groundwater | place... | reverse complement strand
CCATTACCATGAAATCGCTGCGTGAACAGATCGGATTGGTCACCCAGGACGTTTTTCTCTTCAACGACACCATTCTCAACAACATCGCCTACGGCCGCAGAAAGTACTCGCCGGAGGATATTCACCAGGCCGCCGCCATCGCCCGCGCCGCCGATTTCATCGCTGAAATGCCGTTGCAATATGAAACCGTGGTCGGAGAACGCGGTATTTTCCTTTCCAACGGCCAGCGCCAGCGCATTTCCATCGCCAGGGCCGTGTTGAAAAAACCGCGCCTGCTCATTTTCGATGAAGCCACTTCCTCTCTAGACTCGGAATCGGAAAAGCTGATCCAGGAAGCCATGGCCGAGGTCATGAAAGACCGGACCACCTTCGTCATTGCCCACCGACTGAGCACCATCATCGAGGCCGACCGCATCCTGGTCATTGAAAACGGGGAGATCAAGGAGAGCGGCAACCACCGCGAACTCCTGAAAAAACGCGGCCTCTACTATTCCCTATACAATTTGCAATTCCCGGAAATGAATATTATAATGTGACCCATGAAAAGCATGACCGGATTCGCTCAAGGCAGGTTCAATTTCAAGGATGTTTCGCTTTTCATATCTTTTAAGTCCTACAACAACCGCTATCTTGAGACCAACTTCAGAGGCAGCGGCATTTCAGCGGCCAGCGAAAAGATCATCAAGGAAATGTTCAAGGGCAAACTGCATCGCGGAAAAATCGAAATCGTTCTCGACCTGTTCCAGCGCGACCCCAGGCAGTGGGATATCAAGTTAAACACCGACCTGCTCGAAGAGATCATGGACAAAATTGCACCCCTGCAGAAAAAATACGGCCCGGGACTGAACTTGTCGCTCGATTCCCTGTTCAAACTGCCCATGGTTTTCCACCTGGATCACGACCCGGAGCGCTTGAGCCCAAAAGACCAACTCAATATAAAAAAGGCGATCGCCAAGGTTTTCGCCGCTTTCCTGGAAAACCGCCGCCAGGAAGGTCAGTGTATCCTGAAGGATTTGCTGGACAGCATCGCCGCAATCGAAAATCACTCCAAAAGCATCCATGCCCGGGAGAAGGACTTTGAAAAAGAGGTGTTCCGCAATTACCGGGAAAAAATAGAAAAATACGTCAAGGACCTGCCCATCGACGAGAAACGCATCGCCCAGGAAGCCGCCATCAGCGCCGACAAAACCTCGATCGCCGAGGAGATCAACCGCCTTAGAACCCATACCCAGACACTGAAGCGCCTGCTGCAGGACAAAAGCATCGCCACCCAGGGCCGCGAGGCCGATTTCCTTACCCAGGAAATGCAGCGTGAAACCCATACCATCGCCGCCAAAACCAGTTGCCTGGATATCCACAAGCAGATCCTCCTGATCCGCCGTGAAATCGAGAAGATCAGGCAGCAGGTGCAAAATATCGAGTAAGGCGCCCATCATGAACAACATCATTATCATCTCGGGCCCGTCGGGCTGCGGGAAATCGACCTTGATTCATGGACTGCTCAGCGAGTTTTCCGAACTGAATTTTTCGGTGTCGCACACCACCCGGCCGCTGCGAAAAAACGAAATTTCCGGAAAGGACTACCATTTCATTTCCGAACGTGAATTTCAAAAAATGCTCGACGCTGGCCAATTCGTCGAATGGGTCGATGTGCACGGCCACCGCTACGGCACCAGCTGGAAGGAGGTCCGCGCCAAATCGGGCAGAGGCCAGACGTTGGTCCTGGATATCGATGTCCAGGGGACGCGCAATATCAAACGCCAGTTCAATAAAACCATGGCCATTTTCGTGATCCCACCCACGCTGGCTGCACTGAAAAAACGGCTGCGCCAGCGCGAGACGAGACTGAACCCGGAAACACGGCTGCGGCTGCGTGCCGCCCTGAAGGAATTGCACGCCTACGAACTGTATGACTACGTGGTCGTCAACGATGAGCTGGCGAAGGCCCAGGCCGACCTGCGCTGCATTTATGCCGCTTTTTGCCTGCAAATGCCCCGTAACCGGGACAAGATAAAAAAACTTTTGAGAGGTCAAAAATGAAACTCATACTGGGTGTCAGCGGCTCCATCGGCGCTTACAAGGCTGTAGATATCATGCGGTTTTTTCAAAAAAATGATCATGACGTAACCGTGGTCATGACCCGGGCGGCGACGCGGATCATCGTCCCGCTCACTTTTGAGACTTTTGCCCCGGGCAGGGTCTATAGCGAGCTGTTCGCGGAACGGCAGGACCCTTTGCTGCACATCAATTTGAGCCGGGATAACGACCTGCTGCTGGTGGCGCCGGCCACGGCCAACACCATCGGCAAAATGGCCAACGGCATTGCCGACGACCTGCTATCGACCCTGTTCTGCGCCTTTTTCAAGCGCGTGGTCGTTGCCCCGGCCATGAACACCCACATGCTGGAAAACCCGGCCGTCAGCGACAACATTGCCCGCCTGAAAAGCCGCGGCGTTGAGATCATTGAAGCGGTTGAAGGCTTACTGGCCAACCGTGAGATCGGTAAGGGCCGGATGCCGGATGCCGAAGCCATCTACCGTCATTGCCTGAAGATCGCCGGTGTTTAAAAAAAACGTCATCACTTCCGGCCCCACCCTAGAACCAATCGATCCGGTGCGCTTCATCTCCAACCGCTCTTCCGGCAAAACCGGCTACCACCTGGCCATGGAAGCCAGGATGCGCGGCATCGGTCCGATCACCTTCATCACCGGGCCCACTACCTACCTCCCCGCCCAGGTGGAAGTGATCCAGGTGGAAACCGCGCAGGAGATGCGCACCGCCATTGGCGAACATTTCCGCCAGGCCGAAGTGATCATCATGGCCGCGGCGGTCAGCGACTACCGCAGCCTGAAATACTATCCGGATAAAATGAAGAAAAACAGCGATCGCATCACTCTTGAGCTGGTGAAAAATCCCGACATCCTGCTCGAACTCGGCCGTCACAAGAGAAAAAACCAGATCCTGGTCGGTTTCGCCGCCGAAACCGAGAATATCTTCGCCAACGCCCAGAAAAAACTCATTGACAAGAACCTGGACCTGCTGATCCTGAATGAAATATCAGAGGCCAACCCGGCCTTCGCCTGCGAGGAGAACCAGGTCTACCTGGTGCGCCCCGACGGGGTGCGCAAACTGGAAAAAATGAACAAAGCGCATATCGCCGCCATCATTTGGGATGACATCGTCAGCCTGGCCGGCCGGTCCTGAGAACAGCAGCCGGAGCTTCATGAATGAATTACGGGAAATATTGAAATTTTTCGGGGAAATGGGCGCCGAATTCCTGCACCTGCCGGGAAGCGATCCGCGCGCCGACCTGGCCGAATTGGACCGGGAGATCCGGCAGTGCCGGCGCTGCCGGCTGCATGAGAGCAAGACCCACTACGTCCCCGGCGAAGGCAGCAACCGTCCCGACATCCTGTTCGTCGGCGAGGGGCCGGGAGAAACCGAAGACCAGTTCGGCCGGCCATTTATCGGCAAGGCCGGGCAGCTGTTGGACAAGATCATCCAGAAAATGGGCCTGCAGCGTGAGGAGGTGTTCATCGCCAACGTGGTCAAATGTCGCCCGCCCAACAATCGCGAACCGCAGAAAGACGAAGTGGAAACCTGCCTGCCCTATCTGTCAAGACAGATATCCATTCTTCAACCCAAGGTCATCGTCTGTCTGGGTAGAGTCGCCTTGAACAACCTGTTGGGAACCAGCCACAGCATGGGCCGCATCCGCGGCCATCTCCTGTACTTTCACGATATCCCGCTCATTGCCACGTACCATCCGGCTTATATCCTGCATAAAAAGGAAAAGGAAGAAATATCGCGGGCCAAGTGGGAAGTGTGGGAGGACATGGAGAAAGTGCTTGCCCTCATCCCCAAGAAACGCCCTTGAAGATCAGCGTCGCCCTTTCCTACAACATCTTTGAACCACTGACCTACGGGTGCGAAGACGCCCCGCTTGGATTGAAAGCCGGCATGCGCGTGCTGGTGCCGCTGGGCAAGCGCATCGTGCTCGGCTGGGTGCTGGACCTGGATTCGCCCTACAGCGGCAGGTTGAAAAGCATCATCGGTTTCATCGACGATCCTTTTTGCCCCGACCGGGCCTTTCTGGAGTTCGCCCGGCAAACTGCCGCCGCCTATTTCGCCTCGGCCGGCAGCGTGCTCGACCACTGCCTGCCTCCCAGCCAGAAAAACTTGAAGAATTTGCGCCTGGAAGCAGACGGACAGGTGCGGAAAATGGCTGAATTCGGTCCCGGGCAATTGGAAAAACTGGCCGCTGCCGGCCCGCTGCGCTTTTTTTTCAAGGTTGGAACCGAGGCCGGTCCAATCGCCGCCGTTCCGCAGCCTGAAGACGATGCTTTGTTTTCCCGCCTGCTCCTGGGTCCGGGGCGCGACCGCGAATACGTGGATATGTGCCGGCAGACCCTGGCCCGCGGCCGCAGTGTCATCCTGCTGGTTCCCGACAACGCCACGGCCAGCTACTGGCAGACTGTTATACCCGGACTTGATCTATATCATTCGGGCGTTAAAACCGCGGCCAAGGAAAACATCTGGCGGCAATACCGACTGGGGAAAAGCGGCGTAGTTTGCGGCGGACTTTCGGCGCTTATGCTGCCCTTGACCGATCCGGGCCTGCTGATCGTCGACCGGGCGGCGTCGCCGCTTTACCAACGCGGTTTCGCTTCGCCGTTCCGCATCGACCACCTGGCCGCGATGCGGGCGCAAGCGGGCCGCATTCCCCTGCTGCGCGGTGCGGCGTCCCACTCCTGCGTCACGTATTGGCAGCGTAAGGATCAGCACATCAGCGACCGACGCCGGGAGCGCAGCATCTCCTGCCAGGTTCACATGCTCAAAGGCAAGGAACGCGGCATCCCAAGTGACATCGTGGACATGATCCGTCAAAATGTCCTGGAAAAAAAGAAGACCCTGGTCCTGGTCAACCGCATCCAGCCTGTGCTGCACTTGTTCTGCGGCCAATGCCGCAAGATCGCTTCCTGTCCACGCTGCGGCGGCAACCTGCAGGTGGAAGAAACGCAACGGGCCGCCTGCCGCCGCTGCACGTTCCACAAAGAGACGCTGAACGATTGCCCCCGCTGCGGAAAAAACCTCACCTTGCTCCACGATATCAGCATCGACTCCCTGTCCCGGGCCGTGGAACGCGCCGTCGGCGAAAAAGCGGCGCTGGTCATGACCGCGGCCGATCTCAAAACTGCCGCGCCAACCGTAGCCGCCGCGAACGCCAGTCCCGTAATCATTGCCACCCCGGCTGCCCTCAATCCTTTTTTCAGGGAAATGTTCGCCGCCGTCATCTACATCAAGCCCGAATCCTTCTTCAACATGGAAGAATTCAATGCCGCCGAAATGATCTACGCCACCGGGGCCGAGATCGGAGAAACACTTAAGCCCGGAGGGGAATTGCACGTCTTCTCGGTTTTCCACTTTCATTACGCGCTGCAGTTCCTCATTGACGAAGAAAAGTTTTTCGAGCGGGAATTGAAATACCGCCAATGGTTCATCCTGCCCCCGTTCGCCAGTGTGTATCAGCTTGAACTGAAAGGAACCAGCTTGCGCTCACTGGCCGCCGCCATGCGCGGCCTGAACCTCAAGCACAAGGAGGATTTGCAAATAAAAAGAATTTATCTGCTTTCACGGCAGCCACTGCGGGGGACCTACCGGGGCATCCTGGAACTGCACACCTCGGCGGAAAAGATCGCCCAAGCCGGGCTGCACAAGATAAAAAGAAGCCACCTGCAGTTGACAGCCGGTTAGCAAAATAAAACCTTGCCGACATGTCGGCCGTATAATAAAAAACGGGAACCCCCCGCATTGCTGAAAAAAACACAAGGAGCAGTCATGAATGAACAGGCATTGTCATTGAAGGATCTGGTCAAGGATTTCGACGGCAAAAGGGCCGTGGACAATATTTCCTTCACGGTCCGCAGAGGAGATATCCTGGGCCTGCTGGGCCCCAACGGAGCCGGCAAAACCACGACCATCCGCATGGTCATGAACATCATCGCCCCGGATGCCGGGCACATCGAGATCCTGGGCAAGAATTTTTCCGAGAAGGTGAAGGACCGCATCGGTTACCTGCCTGAAGAGCGCGGCCTTTACCGCAAACTGCAGGTGATGGACACATTGCTCTTCATGGGCGAGCTGAAAGGCATGAAGGTCGCGGCTATCAAAGAACGCGGCCGCCTGCTGCTGAAACAATTCCAGTTGGACGGCTACGAGGAAAAGAAAGTGGAGGAGCTCTCCAAGGGCATGGCCCAGAAGCTCCAGTTCATCATCACCATCCTGCACAATCCCGAACTGCTCATACTCGATGAACCCTTCTCCGGGCTCGACCCCCTGAACATTGAACTGATCAAGGACATCATCCTGTCCAGCAAACGCGAAGGAACAACCATTATCTACTCTACCCACCTGATGGAGTACGCCGAGAAGACGGTCGACTCGCTGGTGATGATCGACAAGGGCCGCAAGGTACTCGACGGCACCCTGGCCGAGATCAAGGCCGAATACGGCCAGAAGTTCGTCAAGATCCAGTACGAGGGCGACGCCCGTTTCGTGGGCGCCTTGCCTTACGTCAAATCCTGGCGCGACTCCGGTCGCGAGATGGAGGTGGAACTGGCAGATCTCTCCAAGCGCGAGCAGCTTTTGCGCGACTTACTCGAAAAAGTTACGGTCAACGGCTTCCTGCTCAGCGAGCCGTCGCTGCAGAACATTTTCATCCGCAAAGTCCAGGAAGGAGAAAGAGCATGAAGAAGATCTTCGCCGTCATAAAAAAAGAATACAAGGCCATCGTCAAGAAGAAGTCGTTCATCATCATGACCATCCTGACGCCCGTGCTGATGGGGGGCATGATGTTCGTGCCGGTGCTGCTGATGAAAGTGGGCCGCACCGAAAAGAAGATCGCCGTGGCCGACTTCGCCGGCGGCTATTACCAGGCCCTGACCGCCAAACCCACGACGCGGCAGGAGCCCGGGAAGCCGGGCTTCGATCTGGAAGGTTCAATGCGCAAACCGCGCGAGTCGGAAGTGGCTGGTTTGATCAGTTTCCGCCCGGTTAAGCTGAATGGTCGGGACGCCGCCGCCGTAGTCCGTGAATATGAGCAGAAGGTCTTGAAAAAGGAGATCGACGGACTGCTGCTTATCCCGGCCGATGTCAAGTCCGGCCGCCAGGTCTCCTACTATGCGACCTCCATTTCCGATTTCGCCACCAACAGCTTTATCGCCTCCACCCTGCGCACGGTCATCTCGCAGCAGCTGCTGCTGGAAAAACAGATCGACCCGGCAGTGGTGCTCGAGGCCACCCGCGACGTCCTGGTCGACACTTTCAAGGTCAAGAAGGAAGGCACCACCAAGTCCAGTTCGGGCATGGATTACATCATGTCGCTGTTCATGATGATCATTCTTTTCGGTGTGCTGATCGGCTACGGCCAAATGATCATGCGCGGCGTACTGGAGGAGAAGAGTAGCCGCATCTCCGAGCTCCTCATATCGTCGGCCAAGTCCACCCACCTCTTTTACGGCAAGGTACTGGGTATCGGCCTGGCCGGGCTGACCCAAGTGGCCCTCTGGATACTCCTATCCATTATCCTAGTGTCGCGTTTCTCCGGCGCCGTCGACGCTTCTATCCTTTCTTTCCTGACCCCCGAGATCGGGCTCTACTTCGTCGTCTTCTTCATCCTCGGCTTCTTCATTTACGCCATCCCCTACGCCATCGTCGGCGCCGCGGTCAATACCGACCAGGAGGCGCAGCAGTTCTCGACAGCCATCGTCTGGATGATGCTCATCCCCTATTTCATCGGTTTCTCGGCCACCCAGAACCCGAACACTACCCTGGCCCTGGTAGCCTCGCTCATCCCTATCTTCAGCCCCATCCTGATGTTCATGCGCATCACTGCATCCACGCCGCCGCTGTGGCAGATCGTCACGTCGATCGCCCTCTGCTCGCTGACCATCTGGGGCTTGGCCTGGCTGGGGGCAAAGATATTCCGCGTGGGCATGCTGATGTACGGAAAAAAACCTACGCTTGGAGAAATCCTGCGCTGGGTGCGATACAAATAGGATCGATTCGCGTTTGGATGTAGGGGCACGGCGCGCTTGTCCCCACATGGGGGCCGTGCCCCTACCCATTATTCAGACAATTTATAGGACAGGGCTTCCTTCAATTCATAAAAATCGCTGCCGCGCGGTACATTGCGCAGGCGGGTCAGCAGGGTCTGGGGATCGATTAGTTCACTGAAAGGCACGCCTACGATCTGGAAATTGTCCGAGACCGAGACCATGCAATCGAACTGACTGTTTTTATAGAGTTTGTAGGCGCCGAAGCCGAGCATGCTGGCCAGGACCACGTCGAAACTAATGGGCAGGGCATTGCGGGTTTCGTAGCCGATCTGCTTGTAGATGAGCTTTTTCTTGCGCCCGGAGCGGTTCTTGTAGACCTCCTCGGCGGCGTCGCGCAAAACCCGACCCACTTCAGCCGTTCCCAGAATCACATTGCCGTGACGGTCTTTTTCGGTCGGCCGGTATTTGTCGGGCAGTTTGTCAGCCAGCCCCTCGGCCACGCAGATCACTCCGTAATACTTGTCGTTTTTTTCGCGCCAGAGGATGGTATCCACAATCTTTTCAGCCAGTTTGCCGATATCCAGAGTATCTTCCTCAACATCCTCGGTGGAGATCATCTGCACCGCTTCGCCGGCGATGCCGGCCGCGTAGGTCAGCCAGCCGGCCTTGCGCCCCATCAGTTCTACGATAAAATAGGAACTGGTGCTCTCAGCATCGGCCTTGAGGTTGAGCAGGGCCTCCTGACTGGCCTGGACGCTGCTCCAGTAGCCGAAGGTCCAGGCGATGCCGAAATAATCGTTGTCGATGGTCTTGGGAATGTGTATCACCGGCAGGCCGAGACGGGCCAGGAAATTGGCGGTTTTCAGCGTGTCGTCGCCGCCGATGGTGATCAGGCAGCCGATGCCCAAACTGTCGAGGGCTTGGAGTATGTTTTGCAGCTTCCTGGATTTTTCGGTATCCTGGAGGTCTTCAGGGGACTTGATGAGCCGGCCCGGATTGGCTCGCGAGGTTTTCAAATACACCCCGCGCCGGTTGCGGATAGCGGAAATGTTGGCATCCAGAGCCTGGTAATGGACGTTGGGGGACAGCGAGTAGCGGTTTTTGTGGTCATAATTTTCCAGGAATTCGAAACCGAAGAAAAAACCGATGATCGGCACCTTGGCGTTGATGAAATTCAGGGCCACCGAAGAGATGACGGCATTGGCCGAAGGCGCCGGTCCGCCCGAAAACAGGATGGCCACTTTCTTGTGGTTTTTTAAATCCAGCATACCCTTGATGGTAGCGGATTTGCCCCACCCTGTCAAGGCGAAGCGGCTGGCGTCACCCCGTTTTTCAAAATTGGAAGTTGGGGCGCTTCCGACTATCCTCCCCCGCTGGGGACGCTTCGCAGCCTGCAGCGGCGTACGCAGCCCATTTTAACGAAAAATGGGCGAAGTCGCTTCCCGGCCGGAATGCGGACGGGATTTAGCTGAAGGGGATGTCGGAAAAAGCCCCACAATATGCATTTCTGGGAAATTCTGAGAATAAAATATGGTGCAGCCTGAGAGAAGAATAACGTCGAAAAACAGCGACTGTCACGCCGCTTCAGGCGGCCGAAAGCCTCAATATTTCTATCAGCATGGCCAGGGCTTTTTCCATATCAGCGATATGGATATGTTCTTCGCTGGAGTGTTCGTCACGGGCGCCGATGCCCACCACCGCCATTTCAATACCGTGATTGTTGTAGATGGAGGCGTCGGTAAAGCCGGTGATAAAAGTGGTTTTGGCTTTGATGCCTACTGTTACCAGGGCTTTTTGCGCCGTGTTCACGGTCCAGGCGTCGGGGGCGATCTGCACTGCCCGGCAAAGGTTGTTGGTTTTTATTTCGACTTGGGCGCCAACCGCAGCCACTTCCCGTTTGATGATCCGTTCCATCTCGTCGGCAAGGGCCTGGGCTTTGTCATGCTGCAGGCTGCGGCATTCGGCCAAAAAAACGGCCGCTGCGGGAACGCCGTTGCGGATGATCCCGCCCTTGATCACGCCGACGTTGGCCGTGGTTTCGTGGTCGAGCCGGCCCAGCCTAAGGGCGGCGATGGCTTTGGCCGCGGCAGCAATGGCGTTGATGCCCTTTTCCGGCTCCATGCCGGCATGGGCCGAGCGGCCCTGGACATCGACGTCAATGGCGAAATATGAAGGGCCGCCGATGACGATGGTATCGAGCGTGTCGTTGTCCAACAGAAAGCCGCGTTTGGCATGCAAAAAGCTGAAGTCCAGGTTCTTGACACCCAAAAGTCCCACTTCCTCCTGGCGGCTGATGGCCACCTCGACCGGCGGCCGCACCTCGGCCGTGCGCAACGCTTCGAGCATTTCGGCTATGCCCGCCTTGTCGTCGGCACCCAGAATAGTATCGCCCTGGGAACGGATCACACCATTTTCTATTTTTGGCTTGATGCCCTGGCCGGGCATGACCGTGTCGGCGTGGCAGGAAAGGAGGATCGGCTCCTTGCCGACGCTGTTTTTGGCCGGAAACTTGGCCAGCAGGTTGCCGTAAGTATCCTTGTGGGCGTCGGCGCCCAACTTTTTAAATTCCACCAAGAGATAATCGATGAATTCAGCCTCATGGCCCGATTCGCTATCGATTTGGACCATTTCCATGAATTGGTCTATCATTCTTTTTCCCATGCTTTCACCTCGTTTTTAATTTCATTTTCATTGTATGAAAAACAGCTGCTTTTGTAAAGTGAAAAACCGTACGCGGTAATAGGTGCGCCTGCCGGATCGCCTTTATGGGATTTCCGCGGCCTCACCGGTTCACACCTTCCATAAAAAGCAGATTTGGTGTATAAATATTGCCATGAAGGATTTTAGCGACGATCAAAACTGTTTTGTCTGCGGTAAAAAGAACACGGCCGGGCTCCAGCTTGAATTTTATGAAAACCGGCAAAATGGCGAAACCGAGGCCAAGATAGTGTTCCCCACCCGGCTGCAAGGCTGGCAGAACACGGTGCACGGTGGGCTGCTGGCCACGGTGCTCGACGAGACCATGATCAAGGCCGCGGCCGCAGCTGGAATTAAATGCGTCACCGCCGAGATCACCGTTAAATTCAAAAAGCCGGCTCTGACCGGCGAAACTTACCTGGCAGCGGGAAAAATGCTGGAAGCGCGCGGCCGCATCGTCACGGCCGAAAGCCGCATATGTGATTCTTCCGGGACAATCTATGCCCAGGCCAGCGGCAAATTGTTTAAAATATAACTAATCGGTCCCGAGTCGTTGCAGACGACCGGCCGCGATCCTAATGACCAGGACTTTCAGCACGGCGATTGCCGCCAGTAGTCCAGCAGGTCAAGCAGGGTCTGCTCGATAGAAAATTCCGGGCGCAGGCCGAAACGCGAGCGCATCAACCGGCAGTCGCCAAGGATCCGGAGATTGTCCAGTGGGCGAAACCTGTTGGCTTCCACTTCGATCCGGATGGGCACGCGCGCCTGGGCCAGCAGGATGTCCAGTACCTGGCGAATCGAATAAGCCCAGCCGGAACACAGGTTGAAAACCTCGCCGCCCACGCTTTTGCCGCCGATGACCTGCAGGTAGTGGGCCACATCACGGACATCGGAAAAATCGCGGACCGCGGCCAGGTTGCCGACGCGGATGACCGGCGGCTGCTCGCCCCTCTCGATCTTGGCGATCTGGCTGGCAAAATCCGAAGCCACGAATTTCGTATCCTGTCCGGGGCCGGTGAAATTAAAAGCGCGGATCTTGCAGACATTCATGGCGAAGGCGCGCCAGTACAGGTCGCCCAGCATCTCCATGGCTAGCTTGGACAAGGCGTAGGGGTTCTGGCAGACCGTGGAACTGTTTTCGGATATAGGCTCGTCGCCTCCGGTCTGGTAGACTTCGGCCGAACTCATCAGTAGCAGCCGCGAGTCGGGCGCCGACGCCTGCAGTGCTTCCAGCAGGTTCGAAGTACCCATGAAGTTCACATCATAAGTAAGCTGCGGATTTTTCCAGGCGAAACCGACGTTGGCCACCGCCGCCAGGTGAAAAGTGACATCGGGGCGAATGAGCCCCAGCACGTGGGAAATATCGTCTCGGCGGCGGATGTCCACCTGGAAAACCTCGACTTCGGGATAGGTGAATCCCGGCACCTCGGTGATGCCGAAAAGTTTGTTGCGATCCTGCCTCAGCAGCAGTTTTAATAGGTGCGAGGCCAAAAAGCCGGAACAGCCGGTGACCATAATCTTTTTGATCCTGTGCCCGGCAACCTGCATCATTTGTCTCCAAAAAAATCGCTGACCATGCCCAGGTTGCCCAGGGAAAGACCGAAACGGAACTGGAACTCGGATCGCCCCAGATACGAAAATACTTTGCACTCGGTGCTAAAGACCAGGCACTGGTAATCGAAACTGGCGTTGATGGAACCATAACGGAATTCTTTGGCCGTTAGATCGTAATCGACTCCGGTCCGCAATTTCAGAGGGAACTTGGGAAAATCCAGATTAATGACTCCTCTTATTACACTGCGGTTGAAATAGTAATTGGTTGCGGTATAGGGGTTACGGTAAATGTTGTAGGAAAGGGAACCGGTCAGCGGCGCGCCTTGACGGTCATAGGAAGCGCGCAGATTCAAACGTGTCGGGCCATGGATATAATAATTGTAAGCCAGCGTGGCGTCGAAGCTAATATTGGCAACAGGCTGGAAGCGCAGCCTGTTGCTCAATTCAGAAAAACGCGGATATTCCCCTTTAATCTTGCGGAATAAATTGGCTTCGGCCGCGTCGAAATAATATTCCTGGGCGATCGTATATGAGAGCATTTCGCTGGACGAAGCGTTGCTGTCGCCGCCTTTGGTCAGCAGGCGCGAAGTAAGCGAGAAACCGGCATAGGAATAGGATGGGTAATCGAAATAATCGACCGGAACCAGGCGGTCGCGATTATCGGCCTTGGTGGCGTAGCGGAATTCAAATCCGGGTTCGATCACGTGCTTCAGTTTGCTATGGCCCGAATTAAAAATACGAAAAAAAATCGGTCCCTGCAAGGAAAGAGTGGCCGTCTGGTACTTCATATACAGGGGCTCGTCAACGATCTTTTTGCTCGCGGGATCCAGGCTTTTGGCGTATAAGGTGTTTTTGGCCAGGAGGTTCAGCGAACAGTTCAGCCAGGGCAGTTTCAGCAGCGGCAGCTGGTAGGCCGGGGTCACGGTCAGGCGCTGGGAACGGAAATCGTTCACGAATAATGGCTCTTCTTCATAGACCACACCGCTGCGGCGCACCCTTTGATAATCGACTCCCAGGGAAAAATAGCCGGGCAGCTTTCCCAGTTTCTGCTGGTTCAAATTGAAAGCCAGCGCCGGCAGGTATTCTATGATCCTTGAGCTGTCGAGAAAGTTATAATACGTTTCCCGGCGCGACGCGCTCAGCGAAATATTGATGTTGGAAAAAGACATGGTCCACGCCAATGAAGACTGAAAATTGGTGCTGAGATTGCGGTCAAAGCTGTTATCGAACAAGCGCAGGAAACCGGGGCGACTTTGGAGGTTTACATTCAGCAGCAGGCGGGAATTCAGGAAGGGCAGCGTCTGTTTGTGATCTGCTTCTACATAATAATCACTCGCCGAATCGTTATATACGCCATTGTCTTTCCGGTATTTGAGATAGTAAAAGCGGGCGCTGCCGCTGGTGTTGCGAAACAGGTAGCGCAATTCGTCGCTGACGCCGATCCCCAGATTGGCGAAATAATCAAGGCCGAAGGTCATGTCGATATTGGGCTTAACAGCCAAAAAGAGGGCGTTTTGGAAAAAAAAACCACGCAGCGAAGAATTGCCGATATTGGGGAACAAAAGGCCCGTGGCCCGGCCGTCTTTTTGGATAGGATAGCGCAGGTAGGGCAGGTAGAAAACCGGAATGTTTTTGACGCGGAACAGCACGTCGTGCATTTCAATATATTTTTCTTTTATGATCTTGCCGCGGCGGCTGGTGATCTTCCAGCGCGGGAAGATCTGGGTGCAGGAAGTGAAATTGAGGCGCTGAAAAGTCAGCGTCTTCAGGTCGGTTTGGATCAGGCGGCCGGTTTCGTAACGGACAAAAGGGGTGATCAGGCCATAAGTGTCGACCAGTTCGCCGCTTTTTGTTTTCAAGTTGAAATTGAGCTTTTCACCGCTCAGAACCATGTCCTTGGCCGACATGGTCACCCTTCCTTCGGCGAACAATTCCCTGGTCTTCAGGTTGAATTCGATCACGTCGGCATAGATGATGTAATCCTGCCATATGACTTCCACATTCCCATAGGCGCGGAGCGAATCTTCGCTGATTTTTTTATGGTCGGCGTAAACGATCGGTTCGTCGCGGTCCTGCTGCGCTGCCGGCAACCCTGCCGTTGCCAACAATAGGGAGAAAAAGATGAATTGCAGCGCTTTTGTTTTCATTGCTAATAAATGTTTAACATATTTCCCCCTGTTTAGGCAATAGCAACGCGGTTTTTTTTAAACATTGCGGTTGCGGCGCCCGGAGGAAACCAGCTTGCCAGGTGATTCATTTTTCCATTTGTGCTACCATGAAGGTATGAAAAACATAAGCCTAATATCAGTTGTCTTGTTTTTTATCTTCATTTCTGCCGCCTGTTCCATCAATGTCCCCTGGGACATAATGGATGATTATGACGGCGTGCGCGTCGTTATGCGCGTCAGCCCCGACGACGCCGACGTGCTGCTCAACGGCAGGCTTATCGGAGCCGCCTACGAATTTTCCTCAGCCGGCTCGGCCCTGCGCCTGGCCTCACGGCAGAACGAATTGGTGTTCAAGAAACGAGGTTTCCGCGAAGAAGCCATAGACCTGCGTTCCTATTCTTCCCGCAATATCACCCTGAAAATCAATTTGGAGAGTGAAGACATTATGGACGCAGCCGAACCCGCCGTCGCAAAAGTTTCCGCTGCAGAAGAACAGCAAGCCTATGAGGCCAAGAGCGAACCCATCCCCGCCCTGCCGGTTGCAAAGCCGGTAGCGGTTGAGGAACGCTCACTGACCCAGGTCACCCTGACCGTGACCCCCGAGGAAGCCGCCCTGTACATCGACGGCAAGTTCTGGGGACTGGCCCCGGCCGAGGGTAAAACCGCCAGCCTGCGCCTGCCGCCCGGCAAATACGTCTTTGCCGCTTTCAAGCCTGGATTCAGGATCTACAACAAGGAGATCAGCGTTCCCAAGCAGGATGAATTCACCCTGGCCATCGCCCTGCAGAAATAAAGAGCAGATGACGGCAACCCCGATCAGGTCGAAAGGTCGCGGCGGCTGAAGGCAAAAAGCGCGGCACTGAAGAAAAAGGCGATCAGCCCAGCCAGCACCAGGACATGGACGGGATGCAAGCTATTGCTCAGGACATTGTTGCCGTTGTAAAAATAAAAAGGTGAAAAAATCCGGTAGGGCCGCAAATTCTCCACCATGGGGGCGTAGGCGTTGATCAGATAGGTGATTACCGCCAGGCCGCCGCTGACGCCGATGCTGAATTTCTTTTTTCCGCGCCAACAACCGCAGGCCAATGAGAGAGAATAGAAGACCAATCCCAACAACCAGCAGCTGAAGATCACCGCGGCCAGACGCAGCCGGTTCAGGGCGATGCCGAAAAGCCACGTGCCTCCGGCCATGCCCACCCAGAAGACGACCGACAGTACGAACAAGGCCGCGCCATGGGCCAAGGACTTCTGCAGCACCACCTGCCGACGCCGCAGCGGATTGGCCAGCAGCAGATCGAGCGTGCCGCGCTCCTCTTCTCCGGCCGTGGCGTCGCTGCCCTTGGCCACGGCGAAGACGATGAACAGCAATGGCGCCAGGATGGAAAAGGGCTGCAGGTTGAAAAATCCTTCAGGGGTGGCCATGAAATTACTTTTGCCGATCAGGTTCTTTATGACCGGGGGCAGGTTGTCCAGCACTTTCATCATTGCCGCGGCCCGGTTAACGAAGGGGTAGACATAAAGCAGATACAGCGAAAGCCCCACCAGCCCGAGCGACCAGCCAAGCAGCGACAATCTCTGGTCGCGCAGGGTTTTCCGGAAAAGGTTATTGAGCATGATCATTGTTTCCATAATAGGCCAGGAAAATTTCCTCCAGAGAAGATTCCTGGCTTCTAAAATCGCTGATGTTAAACCGCGACGTCATTTTCAGCAGCGCGTCCATCTCCCCTTTCATGCGCCCTTTGAGCGAACGCCGGTCCTGGGCGGTGATCTCCAGGCCGGCTACAGCGGCGAAAGCGCGGGCGTCGAAGTCCTCGCCGAAGCGGATCTCCACGCTGCGCAGCGATCTGGCTTTCAGAACGGTGACATTTTCCGTGGCCACCAGGCGGCCGGAGCGGATGATAGCCACGCGGTCGCAGACCCGCTCAACTTCGGGCAGGTTGTGCGAAGAAAAAAATATGGTCTGCCCCCGAGCCCGGGCTTCAGCCAGTAGCTGGTAAAACTCGTGCTGGACGATCGGATCCAAGCCGCTGGTCGGCTCGTCCAGGATGATCAGTTCGGGTTTATGCATGAAAACCTGGATCAGGCCGATCTTTTTCTTGTTGCCCTGGGAGAGGGAATGGATCGGCTGCGCCAGCCGGCAGTTTAGTCGGGAAGCCAATTCTTCCACGTAAGACCAGGCGACACCGTCGCGCAGATTGGCGAAAAAGCGCAGAAAATCGTTGCCGGTCAGGTTTTCGTACAAATGCAGTTCGCCCGGCAAAAAACCGACGCGACGGCGGATTTCGGAGCCGCAGCGGCGCGCGTCGCGTCCGAAAATTTCAGCCTTTCCCGCTCCCGGCCTGATGAAATCGAGCAAAATACGGATGGTGGTGGTTTTGCCGGCCCCGTTCGGCCCGAGATAGCCAAAAACTTCGCCGGCATGAACTTCGATGCCGATATCGGCGATGCCGAGATGCCGCCCGTAGTTCTTGGACAAGTGCTCGGTCCGGATCACGGTGTGTTCCAAGCTCGCCGCCTTCTATTTCCAGACCGGCAAAACAAAAATGAACACGTAAGCGAAAAGTAAGATCGCCACCGACCACAGGAAGCCGCGTCGCAGCTTCTTCACGTCCCTGGCAGGGATTTCCGGATCGAACAGTTTCTGTCTTTTAGCCGCGATGACCAGCGCCAGCATGCCCAGGAAAAAGACGATGACACCGCCAAAATAGATCAGGCTAGCCAGCGGGTTGCTCGGGTAGCGGCCATACAAATGGGCGCAAAATGGAAAGAATGCGGCCGTGGCCAGCAGCCAGATGTGGATGGCCAGGACGGTTTTGCTGATCCGCTTCAAATTGGCGTAGATCTGGTTGTGGCTGATCCAGAAGCTGCTCAATATGATGAAGCTGATAATGTAGCTGAAGAAGGTCCGGCCGTGGTGCAGCAGCGCCGTTCCCAGCTCATGGACCGACTTGCGGTCCTGCAACTCCGGTAGCTTGAGCTCCAGCACCATGATGGTCATGGCGATGGCAAAAACTCCGTCAAATAAAAACTCCAGCCGGGCCTTGCTGACATCTCCTTTAAAAACCGATTTTGGTTCTTTTCCCATTCTGCGCTCCTCTTAAACCATATCCGGCAATGAATTTTATATGGCGGCACCAAAGATTTATGATAGCAACTGAGCTGACCATTGTCAAATAAAAAGCGCAATGGGTTGCTGGACCGATGGGAACCGGGAAGAGAAATGAGCTCAGGTGAGACATGCTACTGCTTTCCCCTGCCCAGGCTTGACATGGCGGCTGGGTTTGGTTATAAAGGCCTCAATATGTTGCTGGAGAAAGCATCTCCTCCGAAATTTTCAAAACTATTCAAAGCGATCATTCTGCTTCTGCTTATCGGATCAAGGGCGCCGCAACGGTTGTTCCCGGTCGCTGCCGCGGAACTGAAAACAGAGTACGAGCGCTGGGTCCAGCGCACCTGGACCACGGAAAACGGCCTGCCACAGAATACGATCTATGCCCTGGCCCAAACCAATGACGGCTATCTCTGGATCGGCAGCGAAGGCGGACTGGCCCGCTTCGACGGTTTCCATTTTACCGTTTTCAACCGGAGCAACACGCGGGCCATCATGAAAAATTCGGTCACATCTTTGTGCCCTGATCGCGACGGTTCGCTCTGGATCGGCACGTTCGGCGGCGGCCTGCTGCATTTTCGGGATGGGCTATTCAGCAGGATCGAGGGCCTGGGGAGCGATTCCATCTGGTCGATCAGCCAGGACGGTGCCGGGAACCTTTGGGTTGTGACGATCGATAACGGCATGTACTTCCTGGAAAAAGGCAAATTCCCTGCCCTGGTCATCGTCGACGGCATTGCCGAAAACCGCATCACCGCCATTAACGGCGACGGGGGCGACAACATCTGGATCGGTAGCCGCGATGGTCTTGTATCCATCAAAAAAGGCAAGAAAAAACTTTATACTTCCCGCAACGGCCTGGCCGGTGATTACGTGTATTGCCTTTTTGAAGACAGCCGCGAAAACCTCTGGGTCGGGACCACCACGGGCCTCAGTTGCATCGATATAAACGGGATCAGGAATTTTTTCAAAGCGGACGGCCTGACCGACAACCTGGTCCGCTCCATCGGCCAGGACACGCTGGACCGGCTGTGGGTCGGCACCGAAAAAGGCGTCACCATCATGGAGCAGGACGACGCGGTCGTTTGTGCTATCCCGCAAAACCTGGCGGGCGATTCGGTCATGGCCATTTGCCGCGACCGGGAGGGAGACATGTGGGTCGGCACTTCGGCCGGCGGCCTGAACTTTCTGAAAAAGAACGAAGTGCGAGTTTTTTCAACGGAGGACGGACTGTCGGCCCCCCATATCCAGTCGATCTGTGAAGACGGCCGGGGGCGGCTCTGGGTTGGCACCCGCGACCAAGGCTTGAACCTTTTGTCGGGAGGACAATGGCGATCCTTTTCCCGGGGTGACGGGTTGCCAAGCGACGCCATCACTTCCCTTGTGGCCGATCGTCAGGGCCGGTTGTGGATCGGCACCCGGGATGCGGGTCTGCAATGCCTGGACCAGGGGAGATTTTCTTCTTTCCTCCCCAATAAAGGCCATGCCAAGGATGCGATTTTATCTCTTTTCATTGACCGGGATGACAATCTCTGGATCGGCAGTGACGGGGGCGGCTTGAACCGCTTCCGCGATGGTACCTGGAAGCACCACGGCCTGGCCGGGGGTCTGAAAAGCGAAGTGATCATTGCGGTCAACCAGGACCGCCAGGGAAACATTTGGGCGGGAAGCTCCGGCGGCGGCCTGCACGTCTTGCGAAAAGGGGCCTGGCGCCAATACACCACCGCCGACGGCCTGGCCGGAGACACAGTTTATTCCGTTAACATCGATGAAAGCAATAATGTCTGGCTGGGCACGAACGGCGGATTGAGCCTGCTGCGCAATGAAAATTTCACGAATTTCCGGGAAATACCGGGGCCTTTGAACGGCACCATCCTGCAAATACTCGAGGATGATTCCGGGTATCTGTGGATGAGTTCCCCGGCAGGGATTTTTCGCGTCAGGAAATCAGCATTGGCAGGATCCGCAGCGTCGGCTGGGGATTTGATTCACTGCCGTATGTTCACGGAAATGGCGGGACTGAAAAGTACTGTCTGCACGGGAGGCTTCCAGCCGGCCGGGTGTAAGAGCCGCGACGGGCGATTGTGGTTCCCAACCCAGAAGGGGCTGGTCATGATCGATCCAAAAACCCTGGGATCCGTGCCGCGGCCGCCGGCCGTCTGCATCGAAACAGTCAGGGCCAACACCCTGCCCATCGGTACGCCTGGCCTGGGCTTGTTTCCAGCCGGTACGGATCGATTCGATTTCATTTACACGGCCATCCATTTCACCGACCCGCAGCAAATCGAATTCTCCACCCGCCTGGAGGGTTTGGAAAACAAATGGAGCCGGCCGGAAAAGCAGCGCAGCAGAAATTTTACCGGACTGGCACCGGGGCATTATCTTTTCCAGGTCAAAGCCCGCGGCCAGGCCGGCATCTGGAACGAAAGCGCAGACAGGTTTTCTTTCACGATCAGGCCTTACTTCCATCAGACCGTCTGGTTTTATATCCTGATCCTGGCTGGGATCGCCGCGTTGGCAGCCGGACTGTTTTTTTTCCGGCAGCGAAAGGCACTAAGGCAAAAGCTGGATAAATACAAGCTTTCCACTTTAAGCGCCGATAAAAAACAGGAAATCCTGCTGTATCTCAAAAAGACCATGGAAAAAGACAAGGTCTATCTCGATCCGGACCTGACTTTGACGAAACTGGCAGAAAGCACGGCCATCCCGGCCAAACACCTGTCGCAGATCATCAACGAACAATACGAGTTGAATTTCAACGATTTCATCAACCGTTACCGTGTTGATGAGGCCAAACGCAAACTGCTCGATCCGGCGGCCAAGGATTTCAAATTGCTGCGCATCGCTTTCGAGGCAGGCTTCAACTCCAAGTCGGTATTCAATATCGCCTTCAAGAAAAACACCGGCGTCAGCCCCTCGGAATTCCGCCGGCTGTTGAACGGCGACTGAGCCAGGGCCTGAGAACGCTTCCCAGCCGATTTATTTCAACAAAAGTGTCCTGATTCACGATTCCGGACCAGTTCACCCTGCCTTCAGCACATAATGGTTGCGGAACATCAACAAGGAGGTGAACCATGTTTGACATGTTTCTTCCCGGAAAAGAGATCCGTAAGACCCATGTGCGCAAGGGGTTGACCTTTTCCCTTTCCCTGCTCCTCCATGCCCTGCTGATCGCCGCCATCATCGTGGTGCCGCTGCTGCGCGCCGAGGCCCAACTGCCCGAATTCAAATTCATCGATGTCCTGATCGCGCCGCCGGTCCTGCCCGGCGTACCGCCCGGCCCCGGCCGCGGCGGAAAAACTCCTACCGGTCCTATTGATACCACCAAAGGACCAAAAAATCCTCCCCCCTCGAACAAACCGAGAGGATTCATGGCCCCGATCGACATTCCGACCGAGATCATTGATGAAAACCCGTCTGATTTCATCGTCGAGGAACCTAGCGGACCCGGAGTCGTAGGAGGAGAGGGCGATGGAAAAACGCCATGGATCGTGGGCAAGGATATTCTGCCCGAAGAAGTGAATCCGTTGGAAAAAGCAATCACAACCATCCGGCCGCCGCGTCTGATCAAGAAGGTGAATCCCGTCTATTCCCCGATAGCGATCTCAGCCCATGTTTCGGGTTCGGTGGTGATCGAGGCGGTCACCGACATCTACGGCCGCGTACGCAAGACCCGGGTCGTCAGCGGCCATGCCTTGCTCAGCGCCTCGGCACTGGAAGCAGTCAGGGAGTGGATCTATGAGCCCTACCTGGTCAACGGCATACCCAAGCCGGTGAGCTTCACCGTCACCGTCACCTTCACCCTGGAGAAGCGCTGAAGCGGAGACCGCAGCCTCCTGCGACGGGCCTTGGCCCCAGCAGGGGGATCAACGCGTGAAGCTGTCGATGATCCGCTGCAGGAGGTCGCCGTACTTGACGATCAGGCCGGCGAAAACCACCGAGACCATGGACATCAGCTTGATCAGGATGTTGAGCGAAGGGCCCGAGGTGTCCTTGAAAGGGTCGCCCACTGTGTCGCCGATGACCGCGGCGCCATGGTTGGGGTTGCGGCTGCCGTCGGGAAGTTTCTTGCCGCCGAGGTTGCCTTCCTCGATGTATTTCTTGGCGTTGTCCCAAGTGCCGCCGGCATTGTTCAGGAACACGGCAACGACAAAGCCGGTGGTCAGGCCGCCGGCCAGCAGGCCGATCACGCCGGCCACGCCGAACACCAGCCCCATGGCCACGGGGACGAATATGGCGGTCAGGGAAGGGACGATCATTTCACGCTGGGCCGCCTTGGTGCTGATTTCGACGCAGCGGTCATAATCGGGCTCGGTCTTGCCTTCCATGATGCCGGCAATTTCGCGAAATTGGCGGCGCACCTCTTCAACCATTTTGCCGGCGGCGCGGCCGACCGACTTCATGGTCATGGCGCAGAAGATAAACACCATCATGGCGCCGATGAAAAGCCCGGCCAGCATCTTGGGATTGAAGATAGTCAGGTTGTAATAATTGATCCAGTCGCCAATGAAAGTATTTTCTATGGCCTTTTGCACACCACTGACGGTAATGAACTTCTCTCCCATGTGCAGGAAGCCGATCTTGATCTCCTCGATGTAGGCAGCCAACAGGGCCATGGCCGTCAGGGCCGCCGAGCCGATGGCAAATCCTTTGCCGGTGGCGGCGGTGGTGTTGCCCAGGGCATCGAGGGCGTCGGTGCGCCGGCGTACTTCCGGATCCTGGCCGGTCATCTCGGCATTGCCGCCGGCGTTGTCGGCGATGGGGCCGTAGGCGTCGGTGGCCAAGGTGATGCCCAGGGTGGAGAGCATGCCCACCGAGGCGAAGCTGATGCCGTAGAGGCCGAGGTTGATGGCGTTGGGGTCAAGGCTGAAGCCGCCGCTGAGCGCGTAACTGATGATGATGGCCAGGCCGATGACCAGCACCGGCAGTCCGGTGGACTGCATGCCGGTGGAAATGCCGGCGATGATGACCGTGGCCGGGCCGGTTTGCGACTGTTCGGCCACGTACTGGGTCGGTTTGTAGTCCTGCGACGTGTAGTATTCGGTGATCTTGCCGATGACCCAGCCGGCGATCAGGCCGGTAATTACCGAAAGGAAGATGCCCAGGTGACGGCCGTGGAATGAATCCTTGAACAGCACCAGGATAAAAAAAGATGCGATCAGGGTCAGCAAGGTGCTGGCGTTGATGCCGCGGGCCAGCGCCCGCAGCAAAACTTTCTGGCTGGCTTTTTCACCAGAGCGCACCATGAAGACGCCGAGGATCGAAAAGATCACGCCGATGCCGGCAATGACCATGGGGGCCAGGACACCGCCCAGGCCATAGCCTGCGGCCACGCCCAGGACCGCCGTGGCCAGGATGGAGCCGGCGTAGGATTCGTAAAGGTCGGCGCCCATGCCGGCCACGTCACCGACGTTGTCGCCGACGTTATCGGCGATGGTAGCCGGGTTGCGCGGGTCGTCCTCGGGGATGCCGGCTTCCACTTTGCCAACCAGATCGGCACCAACGTCGGCCGATTTCGTGAAGATGCCGCCGCCGACGCGGGCGAACAGGGCCTGGGTGGAAGCACCCATGCCGAAGGTCAGCATGGTGGTGGTGATGATGGCCAGTTGGCTGGGACCTTCGGGAATGAAATAGCGCAGGATTACGAACCACAGGGAAATATCAAGCAGGGCCAGGCCGACCACCACCAGCCCCATGACGGCGCCGGAGCGGAAGGCGATCTGCAGTCCCCGGTTCAATGAATGTTTGGCCCCGGCCGTGGTGCGATTGGAAGCGAACGTAGCCGTGCGCATGCCCAGGAAACCGGCCAGCCCGGAGAAGAAACCGCCGGTGATGAAGGCGAACGGCACCCAGGGGTTCTGCATATGCAGCACGAAGGCCATGAAGGAAAAGAGGATGAAAATCAGGAGGAAGACGAAAGCCACGACCCGGTATTGGCTCTTGAGGTAGACCATGGCCCCTTTCTGCACGTAGCCGGCGATGCGCTGCATGTCGGCAGTGCCCGGGTCCTGTTTTTTCATGAAACGGTAGAAATAGTATGCGAAGACAAGCGCCATGATCGAGCCCAGCGGTGCCAGGATAAACAGATTCGACAAACTCATAGTTTTCTCCTCAAAAAAATATGCTTTTTGATAAATATCGGAATGAAGATACTTTATAATAAATTTCCTCTGAAAAGTCAAGGTTTTGAACGTTGGCGGCCGCCGCTCATGGACAAACTCACCAGGAAACATGATTTTTACTGGAATTGAGTAAAAAAATGCAGGGTTGGAATGATCCCGGCATCCGGACTGAACAGCGGCGTTTACTTGCCCTTGATCTTTTTACAGATGGCCAACTTCAAGCGTAATTCCCTTTGCCGGAGCAGTTCAACCTGCAACTCGGAAGGCGTGATGGCACCCTGGAAAGACGACTTGATCCGCTTTTCCGTTTCCTGCATTTGTTTTTGCAGATCTTCTTCCCGCAGATCCTCGCCGTGTTCGAAAGTATCGATGATCAGGGCGATGCGGTTATCCCTTACTTCCAGGAATCCTTCACCGCTGAAAAGAAAAAGCCGCGTGCCGTCCGGCTTGAGATAAGAGATCTCACCTGCATTCAGCAGGGAGAGATAGGGCAAATGATGGGACAGGACACCGGCTTCTCCCAAAAAAGCCGGGATGTAAAGATCCTTGATCTCGGTGCGCAAAACCACCTCGCGCGAAGTGATGATCTCCAGTTCGATCGCGTCGGCCATCAGAATCCCAGTTTCTTGGCGTTGGCCACGGCGTCTTCAATGCCGCCGCACATGTAGAAAGCCTGCTCGGGCAGGGCATCGTATTTGCCTTCCACCAGTTCCTTGAAGCTGCGGATGGTATCGGCCAAGTCCACATATTTGCCTTCCATGCCGGTAAAGGGCGTGGCCACAAAAAACGGCTGCGAAAGGAACTTCTGTATTTTCCTGGCCCGGGCCACAATGATCTTGTCTTCGTCGGACAGTTCTTCCATGCCCAGGATGGCGATGATGTCCTGCAGGTCCTTGTAGCGCTGCAGCACTTCCTTGACCTGGCGGGCCACAAGGTAATGCTCCTTGCCTATGATTTTCGCGTCCAGGATGCGGGAAAACGAAGCCAGGGGATCGACGGCCGGAAAAATGGCCATCTCGGTCAGCTGTCGCGAGAGGTTGGTGGTGGCGTCCAAATGGGTGAAGGTGGTGGCCGGCGCCGGGTCGGTATAGTCGTCGGCCGGCACGTAAATGGCCTGGACCGAGGTGATCGACCCTTTTTTGGTCGAGGTGATGCGTTCCTCCATTTCCCCCAGCTCCGAAGCCAGGTTGGGCTGGTAGCCGACCGCAGAGGGCATGCGCCCCAGCAGGGCGGAAACCTCGGAACCGGCCTGGGTGAAACGGAAAATATTGTCGATGAAAAGCAACACGTCCTGGTTTTCCTCGTCACGGAAATACTCGGCGACGGTCAACCCGGAAAGGGCGACCCGCAGCCTGGCGCCGGGCGGCTCGGTCATCTGGCCATAGATCAGCGCCGTCTTTTCGATCACCCCCGATTCCTTCATCTCCAGCCAAAGATCGTTGCCCTCGCGGGTGCGCTCCCCCACCCCGGCAAACACGGAAAAACCGCCGTGCTTGGTGGCCACGTTGTGGATCAGCTCCTGGATAAGCACGGTCTTGCCCACCCCGGCTCCGCCGAATAAACCGATCTTGCCCCCCTTAAGATAGGGCTCCAGCAGATCGACCACCTTGATGCCGGTTTCGAACAGTTCCAGGCGCGTGTCCTGCTCTTCCAGCGTCGGCGCCGGACGGTGAATGGGATAGCGTTTTTTTTCATTTATGGGGCCGAGCATGTCCACCGGATCTCCGATGACATTGATGATGCGCCCTAGCACTTCGCGGCCCACGGGCACGGTGATGGGGCCACCGCTATCACGGGCCTGCATGCCCCGCACCAGGCCGTCGGTGGGATGCATGGAGATCGTGCGCACCCGATTTTCGCCCAGATGGTACTGCACCTCGCAGATGATACTGATCGGCTGCGGCGTGACGAAACCTTCGGAAACTATCTCAATGGCGTTGTAAATCTCGGGGAGTTCACCCTTGGCGAATTCAATGTCCACGACCGGGCCGATGACCTCAATTACTTTGCCGATATTTTTATGAATTTCTTTTTTCTTGCTCATGTTCGCTCCTATTTGTTCAGGGCTTCGGTGGCGGTGATGATCTCCAGAAGCTCATTGGTGATGGCCGCTTGGCGCATTTTATTTAAAAGCAGGGTCAAGGCCCGGATCATGTCACTGGCATTGCGCGTGGCCAGGTCCATGGCCACCATGCGCGCCATCTGTTCGGCGGCCGAGGATTGCAACAGTATCTGATATACAACGGCGCTGATGTGGCGCGGCAACAGTGATTGGAACAGCGCGGCGGCGCCTGGTTCAAAAATGTAATCCACTTTTTCCGCGCTCGCCTCTTCTTCAGCGTCCGCAGCGGCGGCCGGTTCCAGAACGATCGGAAAAAGGCGACTTATGGAAAATTGCTGCCGCGAAGCCGAGACGAATTCACTGAAAGCGAATTCAACGCTTTTGAATCCGCCGCTCAGGAACAGCTCCTGCAGCTCGGCAGCCAGATTGCCGGCATCGGCGAATTGCAGCCGGCTGATTACGCCGTTATGGCTTTTTTTTACTTCAATGTTTTTTTTGCCGAAATAGCGGCTGGCTTTAGTGCCAACGGTGATCAGGGAAACCGCTTGGCCGTCGGCGGTCAATTTCCGGTAATAGGCCTCGCTGTTTTTCAAAACATTGGAATTGAAGGCACCGCACAAGCCCTTGTCGCCGGCCACGACCACCAGCAGGACCGCGCCCTGTTCAGGTTGCTGCAACAGCGCTTGCGTCTCAAGAGCCGCCCCGGCGGCCGCCTGCTGCAAAAGATAAGCGATCTTATCGCGGTAGGGCCGGGATTTTTTCAGTTCGGTCGTGGCGCGGCGCAGCTTGGCCGCGGCCACGGTTTTCATGGCCCGGGTAAGCTTCTGGGTATTTTTGACCGACTTGATGCGGCGGCGCAGAACAATCAGGTTTCCGGCCATCAGGGATTGGTGCTTTTCTTGAATTCGGCGGCGAATTCTTTGAGCACGGTCTGCAGTTTTTGTTCCAATTCTTCGGAGATCATTTTCTTTTCGCGTATCTCCCGGAAAATTTCAGGTTTATTGGCTTCCATGTATTTAAGCATTTCTTCTTCGAATTGCCGTACCTGGTTAACGGGGAATTCATCCAGGAAACCACGCGTGCCGGCGAAGATGGCCGCGATCTGCTTTTCTACCGGCATGGGCTGGCCTTCGTCCTGCTTGAGCAGTTCGGAAAGCCGTTTGCCCCGCTCCAACTGGGCCACGGTGGTCTTGTCCAGGTCGGATCCGAACTGGGTGAAAGCCTCCAGTTCCCGGTACTGGGCCAAGTCCATTTTTAGCGAACCGGCCACCTGCTTCATGGCCTTGATCTGGGCATGGCCGCCTACGCGCGAAACCGAAATGCCGACATCGATGGCCGGGCGCTGGCCGGAATTGAACAGGTCGGGAAGCAGGTAGATCTGGCCGTCGGTGATGGAGATGACATTGGTGGGGATGTATCCAGACACATCGGAGGCCTGGGTCTCGATAATCGGCAGGGCGGTCAGCGATCCCCCGCCCTTTTCATCGTTCAATTTGGCTGCCCGTTCCAGCAGCCGCGAATGCAGGTAAAAAACGTCGCCGGGATAGGCTTCGCGCCCCGGCGGGCGGCGCAGCAGCAGGGATATCTCACGGTAGGCGGCCGCGTGCTTGGAAAGGTCGTCGTAAACCAGGAGCGCGTGCCGGCCGCGGTCGCGGAAATATTCGCCTATGGCGCAACCCGCGTAGGGGGCGATGTACTGCAGGGCGGCCGGGTCGGAAGCCGATGCCACCACCACCAGGGAATACTCCATGGCCCCGGCTTCGCTCAGGGTTTTGATCACCTGGGCAACGGTGGACTGCTTCTGGCCGATGGCCACGTATATGCAGATCACATCCTGGCCCTTCTGGTTGATGATGGTGTCCAGGGCAATGGCGGTTTTTCCGGTCTGGCGGTCGCCGATGATCAGTTCGCGCTGGCCGCGGCCGATGGGGATCATGGCGTCAATGGCCTTGATGCCTGTTTGCAGGGGGTTTTTAACCGGGCGGCGGTCGACCACACCAGGGGCCAGGGCTTCGATGGGCATGGAGATATCGGTCTTGATTGGATCCTTGTCATCCAGGGGTTTTCCCAGCGGCGAAACCACGCGGCCGATAACCGCGTCCCCGGCCGGCACCGAGATGATGCGTCCGGTTCTCTTGACAATATCGCCTTCCTTGATCTTGTGGCTTTCGGCCAGCAGGATGGAACCGACGTTGTCCTCTTCCAGGTTCAAAGCGATGCCGTAGATCTGGCCGGGAAATTCCAGTAATTCGTTGTACATGACATTGTCTAGGCCGTAAATGCGGGCGATGCCGTCTCCGATCGATATCACCACCCCGGTTTCCTCTTTCTTGAAATCAAAGGTAAAGCCCTCGATCTTCTGCCGGATCAACTCACTGATCTCATCGACTTTGATTAGCATTTATTTTTCCCCTACAAGCGTTTCGCGCAGTTTTTTCAAGCTGCCGGACAGCGAAAAATCATATTGCACCGATCCCCGGCTCAAACTGATGCCGGCAATCAGTTCCGGCTGCAACCGGTATTCCAGGACCACTTTTCTGGCCAGGGCTTTTTTCAGTTTGCCCAACAAGCGTTCTTTCTGCCCGCCAGCCAGTTCGATGGCCGAGTGTACGATTATTTTTTCGATGCCGCGCGCGGCATACCAGGCATCGGGAAGCTGCTGCACCATTTGTTCGAGGTAGACCATGCGGTTCTCGGCGGTAACGGTCAGCAGGAACTGAAAGGTTTTGGCATGCAGGTTCATCTTGGCATTAACGATATCCAAGGCTATGATCTTTTCCGCCTGGGAAATCAGGAAAGTCGCCAGCCCGATCTTCAATTTTTCATCGGCGGCAAGCAGGGCCAGGAAATCATGCAATTCACCTTTGACACGAGCGAATTCGGATTGGTCGTCCATAGCCAGCGCCAAGGCCTTGGCGTAACGCTTGACCAGGCTACTTTCCTTCATCCAGGTCTCCGCAAGAATCGATGTTGCGCTCGATGATCCTTTGCTGGGTAGCGTCGTTTAAACTCCGCGTAAAATCGTTCTTGAAGCGCTCAATGGTCATATCGGCGATGCGTCCCTTTACCGCGCGCACAGCGGCGTCCACCCGCTGGCGGATCTCTTCTTCGCTCAAGGCGATGATGCGCTCTGCTTCCAGGCGGCCGGCTTCCTCCAGGCGGGCCAGTTCATCCCGCCCAGCCGCTTCGGCGGTACTTTTTATCCCTTGGACTTCTGACGCCACTTTGGCCAAGCGTTGCTGAATGTCCAGCAGCCGCGCCGATGTGGCGGACAGGTTCTTTTCTCTCTCCACGATATCATTTTGGATGGCCGAACTTTTCTGGGACAGCATCTGGATCAGGGGTTTGCGCAGCAGCAGGATCAGACCGCCGAAAAGCACAGTGGAATTGAAAACCTTGCCCAGCACGTTGAACCAGTCAATGTGCGACGTTCCGCCTTCAGTGGCAGCCGACAGGCTCATGGCCAGGGCCAGCACAAGGAACGGGAAAAGCACGTTTTTTTTCATAAATAGGCTTGTTTGATCTTATCGCTGAAAACAGAAATCTGCATTTCCAGGGTGTTTTCGGCCGCCACAATCTCGCTTTCCAGCTGGGACATATTTTCATCCAAAACTCGCACCGCTTGTTCCTTGGCCGAGGTCACGGTTTTGCTGCGGATCTCTTCGCCGTTCTTCAGCAACCCTTCCTTGATCTGCTGCGCCTCTTTACGGGCCTGGCTCAGTTGGGCTTCTATGGCCCTAGTCCGGGTTTCGATCTCGGCTACCATGCTTTCCTGGCGGTTGGAATCGGCGCTAATTTTCGTTTCCCGGGCAGTAATGATCTCGTTGATGGGTTTGAAAAAAATTCTGTTCAGAATGAGGTAAAGGAGCCAGATCAGAAAAAATATCCAGATGAAGGATGAATTAAGGTCTAACATAGAGGAAATGTATCATATCGACTGCCAAAAATCAATACATTTTCTCGGCTTGATCATGACCTCCGACAAAAGCGCCCTTGACAGACTCCCCCTCGTCGGGTAATATAGAACATTCAACCCGGGCCTGGTTTGGACATCCCGCCGCGTAAATTCATCCCCAGGAGATGGTATGGAATTGATCGCCAAACTGATTGATTTGTTCGTGCACCTGGACAAGCACCTCAACGCCCTGATCGTCACCTACCAGCTTTGGACCTACCTGATCCTGTTCGCGGTCATCTTCTGTGAAACCGGCCTGGTAGTCACCCCTTTTCTCCCCGGCGACTCGCTGCTTTTCGCCGCCGGGGCCCTGGCCGCAACTCCCGGCAGCCCGCTTCAGGTTCACTGGCTGTTCCTGATCCTCAGCAGCGCGGCCATTCTCGGCGACACAGTGAATTACTGGATCGGCCATGCCGTGGGCCCAAAAATTTTCAGTCAGAAGAAGATTCGTTTTTTGAAAAAAGAACACCTGGAGCGGACCCACGAATTTTACGAAAAATACGGGGGAATCACCATTATCCTGGCCCGCTTCGTCCCCATCATCCGCACCTTCGCCCCGTTCGTCGCCGGCATCGGGCGCATGACCTACTGGCGCTTCATCAGCTACAACGTCAGCGGCGGCATCGCCTGGGTGGCCATCTTCGTCTATGGCGGCTATTTTTTCGGCAATCTGCCCCTGGTCAGGCGCAACTTCACCGTGGTGATCCTGGCGATCATTTTCATATCCATTCTCCCGGGAGTGATCGAGTATCTGCGGCAGAGGCGGAAGAAGGTCTGAAACCAACCGTAGGGGCGAATAAATATTCGCCCTCTCGAGTTTGGCCTTTTTCTAAGTAAAAAATAAAAAAAGATTAGATGGGCTATTGATTTCAATAAGATTTCTATGCGATAATAAATCTAGTTAATAAACTAGAAAAGGAGGTTCGCATG